>Ga0070699_100000016_pt1 | contig 206838 bp, 202 predicted proteins | sample KBSK1503metaG_FD_65473 | JGI IMG/M metagenome (GOLD analysis project Ga0070699, IMG submission 65473) | Corn, switchgrass and miscanthus rhizosphere microbial communities from Kellogg Biological Station, Michigan, USA - KBS K1-50-3 metaG | ecosystem: Host-associated > Plants > Roots >... | reverse complement strand
TGCCGGCGTGTGACAGCCCGAGTATCGCGCATTAAGAGGCACTTTCTCTACATATAGAGGTCAGTCTCTAAACTAGGCCCTAGATCTGGCGCCCTGGCATCAAAAGTGCGAAAGTCCAGGTGGCCCATTTCCGGCGAAATCCTCACCCGGCTTCGCCCTCCTTCCGGTTGTGGCCGCTTTGAGAGCTGAGATTCACGAGCGCAAGCTTGGACCTGCCGAGCGCGCAGACCTACGACGCTGGTACTGGTGCAACGTCTTCATGGAGCGGTACTCGAGCGCGGTCGAGAGCAAGTCCCGCAAGGACTACTTGGAGATGACCAAGCACTGGTTCGAAGGCGGACCCGAGCCAGACGTGTTCAGCGAGGCTCGCAACCTGCTCGGATCTCCTGGCTATCGCGTCCGCGGCTCAGCCAGCTTCGCCAGCGCCGTATACAGCGGAGTTTTCTGCATCCTTGCTCTGCGGATGGCGCAAGACTGGCGACGCCGCGAGAGCATCCAACTCCAGCAGCTCCAGGACCACCACATCTTTCCTCAAGCCTTTCTGAAGCGGCACGGACTAACGCGCGGACCGGACGTGAACACAATCGCGAATCGCACATTGATCTCCGACGAGACCAACGGACGGATCAAAGACCGGGCACCGGCTGGATATCTCGTCGACGCGGACGTCTTCCCAACTGGACCGGAGCTCAGTCTCCTCGAACCGCACTTCGTCAGAGCTGAGGCGCTTGCGCTGATGCAGGAGGCTGGCGAGTCGCTTCCCAACGAAGCGGCGATCGCTCTTTACGAACGGTTCATTCGGACGCGCGAAGCCGAAATCATCCGGGAAATCCGGCGCGTGTGTGGGATCGCCGAATCGTCTACTACCAAGCCAACTGACCTCGCCGCCGATGAGCCCGCGGCGGACATTGCTGCTGCTCCGGATGACTTGGACGAACGTGATGAGCGCGAAGTTGACGTCGGGTTGCGGTACGTAGGTCCTTCGCTGGATCCGGCTACAGTCGCACAATCAACGCCAGCGATTGACAGCGGTCGCGTCTAGCAACTGCCTTGACGCGACCCTTCCGTTAGCGAGCGCATCCCCGAGGGAGCGGCGACGAATGTCACACTATCCGCGAGGTGCAGGGCGGCACATCAAGGAGGGTCGTCGTGATCGCCAGGGGAACGCGCGTGAGAAGCAAGTCAGAGCTGGTGAGCCTGTTGGAGCGTTGGTACCGTGGAACGATCGAGACGACGATCGGCAAGGTCGGGGCGTTCGGCCGGACGCGGTGGATCCACATCGATCTCGAATCGGGTCGTGCCGTGCTCAATGGCGACACCACTCGAGACGCGGTCGGCGACTATTTGAGTGACGCAGCCGAGCACGGCGCTGAGGCGCCCTGGTGGATCGTCCGCAACCGCGATGGCCGCATCAACAAGGTCGTCTTCAAGGCAGACTTTGGCCTCGCGCCCGGCTGGTACTGCTACCTCTCAGACGAGCGTTCTGAGCCAGGCGAATTGTGACCCCCCTGCGAGGGGCCGACGGGCGGGCGTCGTGCTGCGATAGTCGGCCCGCATGCCAATGATCATCGGTAACGCTGCCGTTTGACTGAGAGCGGCAAGCTCGGCCGAAACGGGAGAGACCATGACGACGACTGCGAACCGACCGCCGTGCATCTGCGGCTGCGGGGAATTCCCGACCAGCAAGAAGAGCCGCTACGTCCCCGGCCACGATGCCAAGCTTGCACATAAGGTCGCAAAGTTCTTGGACGAGCACGGCATCGCTGACGTGGACGAGCTACTCCGGCAGGCGGCACGCAGCGGTGTTCCGAAACTCTCCTGAGGATGATGACCTCAGAGGGAGTTGCAGACCGCCCGGTCCGATGCGTGTTCGGAGCACCCCGTTTCGGAACGATCGCCGGTACCTCAACTCGCGCCACCGGCAGAGATCAGAGACTCCGGCATGATGGCCCGGCTGGAGGCTGAAGAGCTGGAGCGTTGGCGGACCGTTACGGACGCCACACAAGCCGTGATGCAGCCTGCCAACGTAGGCACGCACATTGGGTGCTTGAAATTCCAGATCGATGAAGGTCCTCAAATGCCCGTGAATCCAAGTTGAAGGATGATTGATTGTGGACGACCGCGGATTAACGGGCGACCTCTAGCATGTCAAGCTAGCGCTTCCTGGAGCCTGGGCCTCCTAATCGTTTCGCGGTTCACATGTAGCCGGTATTGGCTAAATGCTGTATATGACAGCGCTAGCCTGCAGTTCTTACAGCTAAGTCCAGCAAGACTGTAGTTGGTCTCAGCTGGGTGCCAGATCTGCCTACTCCCAGGTGCGACCCAAAGGTCGAGAAGCCGATCGTGCCGGTGTATAGAAACGATCCGTTGAAGAGTGCGCCCACGGTTTGCCGCGTGCGAGAGGCTACGGGCGCCTGCATGCAGAGCTCATCGGCCGTGTGCTTCTCTGGGGCTTCTGCAAAGGCCGTACGGTGCCACCGAATCCTGCGGTCCGCATATGCATGCGGCGCCGCAGCAGGTGCCGGTAGACGACTCCGGTCGATCACGACAGCGGCGTTCGGGGCTGAAGTGTGTACCGCACTCTCCTGCTGCACCCCGGTCCCGTCCATCGCGTCGGTGGGCAGCGCGTTGACTCGTGGCTGGATCGTCCGAGGGCAGACTCCATGGGGACGATCGGCGAGGTTGCGCCAGCGGCCCAACCCAACACATCGCTGGACACGTCGTCAGAACGAATGTACGATGCCAGGGGTCGAACAAGTTGACCTAACGCCTCGACACATCCATCAGGCGGCGGCCAGCAACGGCCTGCACTGCATCACCCTGTGGGCCGTCCTCGGGCATTCGCTCGCGTGTACAGACCGGAAAGGTGAAAGACGTACCCGCCCTGGGCGTCGATAACACGTCCGGCTTGAGCTGGCCGATCGACTCGAAGGTCAAGACCATGTCCTCCCCTGCCCGCCCTCGTCCGGTCAAGCGGTGCCGCTGGGTCTAGCCCCTCAGCGCGTCGACAAGATCGTATCGACGTTGCCGGCCCGAATCTTGGCCAGACAGCCAGGGCAAATGTCGATGACTTGTTCGCGGTCCTCCCAGCGCAACCCGTAAAGCTCGCGGTGGGAGCCGCCGCAGACCCAGCACCGCAGGGGACCCTCGCCGGATCCACCCTCCCGGAGATAGCCGACAACCTGGCTGGCTCCGATCGTCACGACGACCTGCTTGCCCCGCCAATCGATCTCCTCGGGCATGGCCTTCAACATGGTAGGGCCTGCGACGCGGTTTTGGACGTGGGTGGCTGCCGCAACCCTCGGACACGGTGATCTGTGCGATCAGGCTGGTCAAGCCTGCGATCCTCCCTTGATCGGTGAGATTCGTCGTAGCGGTCAGCCAGGAGTTGCTCGTCAAGCTTGGCAAGCGCGTGGCCGCCGAGCGTGATCGTGAGCACGCATGGCTTGCGACCACCCGTGAGGCGGCTCTGCGCGGTCCGACGAATCCAGCTGAGCGCGCGAGGGCCTCGAGCGCAATTCGGGTGGAGCTTGCACGTCTTAGGGCGACCGGCCGACTGCTGGGCTCGCGAGACGCACTGCTAACCTGGGAGGTGCAGGGTGTTCTCGCCGATCGCGGATGGGCCAGGGACTGGCCTGCGCCACCGGCAGGAGCGGCCAGTGCACCGGGCCGCCGTTGGGGCGTGTCGCCCGCCGACAAGCGGGGAGGGCCGGCCCGGCTGGCCGTCCAGTTACCCGATGCTCTGGGTGAGACGGTGCGCAGGGTGGCTTTCTGGTGCTCGGCAGATGCGGTGGGCGAACTGGAGGAATGGCTGGGACTCACAGCCATCGAGCCTCACGGGGCAACGCGTGAGATCCGGACCACCGACCCTGCTGTACTTCTCGCAGCACTGAGCCCGAAGCCGCTGCCGAAAGTGGAGGTCACTCTCCGAGCCAGGGCTAAGATTGTCACGGTGGGCGACATTCTTCGCGCTGCAGCGCAGCGGGCCGCCTATCCGCAGGCAACCGATTCCAATTGATTACCGCTTTCGTCGAGACGACGATTGCACGCTGCGGCCCTGCACGGCGTGCTCCTTGCCGTAGTAGTAGCCCAGGATCGCCCCGCTCAGTCCGGCAAGTGCTCCGATCATGGCGATACTGAAATCCTTGAGGTCAGGTGTGGCTCGCCCGCTGAACATAGCCGCCAGGAAGGCTGTCCATGCAAGCACGACCGTGGCCGGCACGCTCAACACCACCATGATCGCGAGGTGACTTTGCGTCTCCGAATGCCTGAGCGCACGACGCTCGGCGGCGGTACCAAATTCGTCCGCTGCGGGCGTGCGGCCGTCCCTTGACCGAGGGCGCCAGTCGTAACGATCCCTTCTGCCCTTGTCCGGCTCTACCCTGAACTCGCTCTCGGTATCGACGAATGCCCCTTGTGCTGGGTCTCCGCGAGGGACGCCGTCGATGGTGGCGCTCAGATTGGCACCTCGCTCAAGGCACGATCGGCATCATCTGTAGCCCCCGGTGCTCCACCATGTTGGCAGGACTACCCGCTCCATGTCGCCGTCCGGCCATTCGACAAGGAGTTCACCGCCTCGGTTGGTCAGTCCCTGCACGAAGGACATCAGTGAAATACTGCGCCGGATAAGCTCAGGTTCCTGTACCCCCGGATAGCGCTCGGCCAGGCGCGCCAACTCCTCAAGCGCAGTTCTCGGCAAGTAGAGACGCACGTCAACGACGGAATCATCGGTAGCCGCACGGTCTGCCACGCTGGCCTCCTGAGTTTATCTACCTAGATAATGGCACAACGCCTGTCATCGTCAAGAGGGGCGTCAGACGAGGATGGCTTGCGGCCTCGGTCGACCGCCCAAGGCCTCGGTGCCATCATGGGAACCTAAGCCCAGCTCCCGGACACAGAAGCTCGTCGGCCGTGACCACGCAGCAACAGCCGGAGCACCTCTCTCACCTCCACCATGGGCACCTCCCCGGAACATCCAGCACCTCCTCGGTCGTGGTGCTTGTACCAACGGCAATTGCCGTTCCGGAGCGTCCTCAGCTGGTCCCTAGTTTTTGGCAAACCCACGCATCAGGTGCTCCATGTTTGAGGCAAGCGACAGCCCGCTCGGCCCGTCACGGGTTTTGTTTTCGTCGACGGTTCACGCGCCAGCGGAAAGCGCCGTCTACGAGGAGCTCAACCATCAGAATCGGCGGCTCTGACGAGGTCGCATGAGCGGGGCATCCAAAAGAGGGGACGCGGCGAGGTGGCACATCGACAGCGTACTTCCGGTCAAGCCGGTGCAGACTCTTGACCTCACCTGCAGCCGCGATCACCGGCCGGCGCTGGTCCGGCCGCTTGATGCTGTCTCTTCCGCTTGAGCCGCCGCCACTTCTTCTCCGCCGCCTCGATGGCGACCCTCCAGCTGCCGAACATTCACACCGGACGTAGGTCCGCCGCGCCGGATGCTCGAAAGTTGCCCGTTCCCAGTCATTCCCGCTCGGCCAACAGTCCCACCGGTCTCGGTATGCGATTATGGCTCCAAGGAGGTCTCCGCGCAGGCGCCTGGGTCGTCTGGGCATTGCACCTCGCTCGTCGACCTGCCCCTGGAGCTCCAGGATCTCCGCCAGATCGACGTCGAGGGCATCCGCCATGAGTTCGTACCAGCCCCAGCGGCGCCGTACGGTCCGAGCGCACGGCCTCCCTTCCTCGGCCCGCTCCCAGTCCCGCTCATGGGGCAGCTGGCCGTGCACGTGGATCCATGCGCGCATCGCTTGGACAGCTTCCGAATATGGGTAGGGCGCGAGCATCGCTGATCAGGCTAGGACAACAGGGCGAACCAAGCCGGTCGTGGCGCACAGTCCTTCTTCCTGTGAAAAGGTCCAGGGCGGATTACGAGCCGGGCGATCGCCGGCCAAGGAGCCAAGCGGGACGCCGGTCATGGCGGCCGACGAATTCATTGAGCACGTCACCTTGATTTTCAGTCAATCGATATCCCAACCAGCGTTGCAACCACCTCGAACGAGATCAGCTGCGGCAAATGCGCGCGTTGACACCCTGCGTCGCAGCGATTGTTGTTTCAGTGCAGAAAGACATCGACTGCAGCCTCGCCTACCCGCGGCTCAGGCCAGATGGGTCAGCTGCTTAGAATCGCTCGATTCCCTGTGACGTGATTCGCCAGTAAGCAATGGTCCCGCCAATTCCCAGTCGCTCCCGGGCACCTTGCCATGTGGCCACAGAGGCCATGACCGCCTTCAGCCGCTGTTCGTCGTCGGCCTCGAACTGCATAGCCACCGCCGAGGCAAGGTAGGCGTACTCAGCAGCACCGGGTGCGTACAAGCCTGCACCGATGAAGTTATCGGGCACAGGGCTGAAGTCTGCCATGCCTGAGGGCTCTGCTTCGATCACCTGAGCGACACCTCCAACGATGCCGGCCACCAGCACCTTGATGAGGTTGTTGGCGGGGGCCTCGCAGATACCGGCGTCTTTTAGAGTCCGACCTAACTTGAGCATTTACTGATCTCGTCATTTCGGCTGTCCGCTGCAGTATCTCCTGCCACGAATCTGGCAGCCCGCGGTCCATTAGCCTCGAAATTTCAATAGAGGCCGCGGGAAGTACGCAGGGAGGGTGGGAACAAGTGCTCCTTTGAGATGCGATACTGGGCGTGCTCAGCGTCCAGACCACATCCCAGAAGGAGCACTCTGCAGGTGAAGCGTAGCAGCACTCGTCCCATATTCGAAGTCACAGTTGATGCCCGTAACACCGTCAATCACGCCGGCAGTGCTGGACTGGTCGAGCTGGCTGACAAGAGCGGGCTGACGAAAGGCTGGTCGCAGGCGATGGCCAAGACGCGATCGCGGTGCTCGGCCCACGACCCCGGCCGGGTGCTGCGAGATCTGGTTGTGATGCTGGCGGACGGCGGCGACTGCCTGACCGACATGTCGGCGATGCGCGATCAGCCAGACCTATTCGGACAGGTGGCTTCCACGCCGACGGCATATCGGGTCATCGAGTCGATTGGGCCAGAGGAGCTGGAGGGGTTGCGTGAGGGCCGTCGGCTGGCTCGATCTCGGGCTTGGATGATGGGTGCGGCTTCCAGCCAGATTGTGCTCGACTTCGATGCTTCACTGGTCACCGCCCACTCGGAGAAGGAGGGCGCGGCCGGCAACTACAAGGGCGGCTTTGGCTTCCATCCACTGTTCTGTTACCTCGACCGAAGCGGTGAGGCACTGGCAGGGCTGTTGCGCTCGGGCAACGCCGGCGCCAACACCGCCAGCGACCACACCGAGGTACTGGCCGAGGCTCTGCGACAGCTACCTGAGAGCGCACATGCGATGCCCATCCTGGCCCCCTCCGACAGCGCCGGAGCCAGCCATGACTTCGTGGATGCTTTGCGCGAGCTGGAGGTCTGTTTCTCGGTCGGCTTCGATCTGACCGAGCCGGTGCGGCAGGCGATCCTGGCCACGCCAGAAAACGCCTGGGTACCCGCCATCAGGCAGGATGGCCAGGAGCGAGAAGGGGCAGGAGTCTGCGAGTTGGTCGACCTCGATCTCGAGGGCTGGCCTCCCGGCGCCCGGGCTATATGCCGGCGCGATCGTCCTCACCCCGGTGCCCAGCTCAGCTTCACCGATCACAACGGCTACCGCTTCCAGGTCTTCATCACCGATCAGACCGACAGCGACCTTGCCTCTTTGGAGGGCCGCCACCGCGCCCACGCCCGCGTCGAGGACCGGCTCCCGCTGTGCCAATGACACCGGGCTCGAGAACCTCCCCTTCCGTGACCTTGCCGCCAACCAGGTCTGGTTGGAGCTGGTGCTTGCCGCCCAGGATCTACTGGTCTTCTACCAGCGTCTTTGCCTGGAGGGAGAGGCGCGTAACTGGGAGCCCAAGAAACTCCGCTACCGACTCCTGCACACCGTCGGCCGAATGATCAGCACTGGCCGTCGCCACATCTTGCGTCTGCAACGCAACTGGCCCTGGACGGCCGTCCTGCTGGAAGCCTTCAGGCGGCTGCGTCTGCTGCCAGCCACGACCTGAGACCGCGGCTATATCCAGGCTCAGTATCGACCACACTGGCCAGCCGCAATCCCCCCTGCCCAGGTGTCGCTACCAGCCATCCTCGGCAGTACTCCTCGCACCTTGAAAGTCAGCTGCTGACGCGTCGCCGCCACGATCACTGATCGCTTGGCGCAGTTCAGAACTTCCGATCATTCGCTCAGCTTGCGTTGGCGACTCTCGCTGCGCCGAGCGACCACCCTCATGAAAAATCGAGGTTAGAGGACGCAGCCGTTCGCCATAAGGCTCCGGACCGGTATAAGCCCACATCAGCATTTGCGACCCCACGCGCCAAGCCTTCTCCGCAGGCATGCTGACGCCGGGTGCGGTCGCAACGCTGTCCGAGGCCATTGGGAAGATGCCGACCACATCAGTTCGCCGACGGACCTCCTTGTTCAGCCGCTCCTGCGGGTTGTTGCTCCAGATTTGACGCCAGTGTTCGCGCGGGAAGGTGGTGAAAGCCAGCACATCCGGGCCCGCCTCGGCGAGCAGCTGGGCAGCCTCGGGAAAGCGCTCCAGCAGCTGCTCAACGATGCGACCGTGCTGAGCCCAAACCGCCTCTTGGTCAGGCTGCGCGAAGATCGAGCGGACCAGAGTCGCGACCAGGGTCTGGGCCGACTTGGGCACCCGCGTCAGCAGGTTGCGGATGAAATGGACACGGCAGCGCTGCCAGCCGGCCCCCGGCAGTACAGCCGCGATGGCCCGCTTCAGGCCCAGGTGATCGTCTGAGATGACCAGGCGCACGTCCGACAGGCCGCGGGCGACCAAGCCCCGTAAGAAGCTGGTCCAGGCTGCACCGTCCTCGCTCGTAAAGACGTCAACCCCAAGGATCTCACGGTAGCCGTCGGCATTGACACCGGTAGCGATCACCGTGCGGACGTTGACCACGCGGCCACCTTCCCGGCAGCGCTGGGTCAAGGCATCGACCCAGACGTAGCTGTAGGGACCGCGGTCAAGAGGTCGGTTACGGAACTCGTCGACCGTGCTGTCCAGAGCTTTGGCCATCACCGAGACCTGGGACTTGGAGAGATGCTCTATGTAGCTAAGCTAGGATTGCTCAATGGCGACCACGCCTGAGCAACGTCTGGACTGGGCACACCAGCATCTGCAACGCTTGCAAACAGCGGCAGCGCAGTACCTGGCGAGCGTGCATCTGAGCGAAACGGACAACGTGACTGCCACCTCTGTCGCAGGTTGCGTGCGGCAATTTGAGTGACCTTTCACATAATGCATGCCTAAGCCGCCTGAAAGTGACCTCTCCCTAGCGCGGATGGATTGCGGGTCGTGGTAATTGTTGCTCAAGACTAGCGATGGAGCCGCAGGCACCGTCGACGACTAGCCACCGTGCTGCCGAGAAGACCGCAGCCGAAGAGTACGGCCTGGCTGACCCGAAGTATGGGAGTTTCGAGCCCAGAGGCAGCGACAATTGGTCTGCTCCTAGTAAGCACTTGGCCGCTTTATCGGCGTCAGACCTCTTCGCCGTTCGCAGGGCCTCGTCGTGGCACCTGGGTGCTCTCAGGCCTGACGAGCCACTGATTGTGGAGTACTCACTCGTTGATCCGGCGTACTTCAATGATGACAGCCCGACGGAATGGTCGGAGCTCGTCGTGTGGCCACGGTCAGTAGACCTGAGGCTTACGACTTACATTGACGATGCCGCGTGTAATGGCGGCGGCCCACCGGCCTGGGTCACGAAACTGCTCCGACGCATTGCACGGCGTCATGGCCTGCGTCTCCTTGGCACGAATACCGAGTCCTTCGGCGGTGCTTGCTGGCTACGAGCCAGTCTCCGGGTGCCAAGAGATGCACGATTGGCGAGTGTGCTTACATTTGTCGACCAAATCGACAATGCGATGCAAACGGCTCCAGAGGATCAATCACTCCAAAGCCTTTGGGGCTTGTTCCAAGATGGCCTGGTTGAAAGCATCGTTGGCGTCTGCGAGTCCGACTGGTTGGAAGCGAAGAGCGCGCCCTACGATCTAACAGATGTCATTAGCCGCTTGGAGTTGGCGAAGGACATATCCGCGATGGCCAACAGTGGAGGCGGCATGATTGTGCTGGGATACGGTACGCACCGGATTGCTGCTGTCGACACAGTCCACACCATTCGTCCATGCCCGAGTTCACTAATCGAACCGGACCGCTATCGGCGAGCGCTTCGGGGCGTTCTCTATCCGCCGCCCTCTGGCCTTGAATTCAGGTACCAGCCCGTGACGGCTGAGCGAGGAGTGCTGGGCATTTGTGTCCCGGCGCAGCCTTCCGCGAGCCTGCCAATCTTGGTCGTGGGCATGCCGGGGAGGAGCCACGGCCGCATCGAGGGCAATTACGTCGGCCTGTTTCAACGGTACGCCGAGAGTAATCTGCCCACCGTCCCATCGACTATTCATAGAGCACTTAACCGCATTTACGGCCAGTGACATCAGTCAAGTCGGCAGCGAGGCCGTGCATGGGGTGGAGGCGGATCCACACGCTTTAGGGGTGTTGAGTACGGATACGGTCGCAAGGAAATTTGCTACGAGGAGCAGTCTCCTCGAGCGTCACGATACTACCCATCAGATGACCGGCCCGGAAGGGCCAACGCCGCACCTCCGACGAGGGCGAGCAGCCATCAGAACGACCCGTCGGGACTGCGTCACCCTGTGAAGCCGCTCAGCCGGTCGTGGCTCACCCCCGCGCAGTCAAGAGACCAAGCAGGCTTTGTGCCGCGCGCGGCGTACCGGCATTAATCTCGGCCCGAAGCTCATCAGCACGCTTGAGTGCACTCAGCAGATCAGTTAGACGTACGATGGCGGGCCAGCGGCCAGCGTCAGCCAGGACTCGGAGGACCTCAATCGCCTCTTCGGTGCGGCCGCGTTCCAACAGCACGTCGGTCAACCGGTCGGCAGCTTCCCAGTCGCCACCTTGCGCGCGGGCGTCCAGTTCGTCTGTTCTGCCCTGAGTGGCTAGCAGGTCGGTCAGTCTTCTGGCGGCGAAGTCGTCGCCGGCGTCCGCCCGAGCCCTCAGTTCGTCGATACGCCCCAGCTTGAACAGCAGAACGACTAGACGTTTCGCGGCGTATCCGTCGCCAACTGACGCGCAGACTCGAAGCTCGTCTATACGGCCCTTCGTGGCCAGGAGGTCAATTAGCCGTTTGTTGGCGTACTCGTCGCCGGCGTCCGCCCGGGCTCGGAGCTCGTTTATGCGGCCCTGTGTAGCGAATAGGTTGGCCAGCCGTTCGGCGGCGTACCAGTCGCCAGCGTCCGCTCGGGCCCGCAGCTCGTCGGTGCGCTGCTGATGGGCCAGCATGTCGGTCAGTCTATGGGCGGCGTACACATCGCCGGCGGCCGCTCGGGCCCTCAGCTCGTCACTGCGGCCGCCATCGACCAGCAGATCGGCAAGCCGGAGCGCAGCGGACCGGTCGCCAGAGTCCGCGGAGGTTCGCAGAATCCGAATCGCCTCGTCGGTACGCCCTTGCTTGGCGAGCACGTCGGATAGGGGTATCGCGGCGGACCGGTCGCCACGGTCCAGCCGCGCTTGGAGCTCGTCGGTGCGGCCTTGTCCAGCGAGCAGCCCATTCAGCCGTCTGGCGGCACGTCCATCACCACCGCCGTCCGCCCGGGCTCGGAGTTGGTCGGTGCGGCCTTGGTCCGCGAGCAAGTCGACGAGCCGTTCGGCTGCGTTCTGGTTACCTCCGTTTGCCATGCCCTGCAGGATCTCGATCGCCTCGTCGGTCCGGCCGTGTTCAAGCAGCAGGTTGACCAGCCGCGTGGCCGCGTACACAACGCCACCGGCCGCCAAGTCCTGCAGGATCTCAATCGCCTCGTCCATACGATCCTTCGTGACAAGCAGGTTGATCAGCTGTTCGGCAGCGTATCCATCGCGAGCGTCTGCACGGGCTCGCAACTGGTCGGTACAGCCATGCTCGACCAGCAGGTCGACTAGCCGCATGGCGGCGTACACGGCGCCGCCGGCCGCCACGCCTTGCAGGATCTCGATCGCCTCGTCCGCACGGTCCATCGTGACAAGCAGGTCGGCAAGCCGCATCGCAGCATACCCGTCCCCATGGTTCGCCCGGGCTCGGAGGACGTCGGTGCGGCCCTGATCGGCCAGCATGTTAGCCAGTCGTTCGATAGCGTACCCGTCACCGCTATCCGCCAGGCCCTGCAGGATCTCAATCGCCTCGTCGGTGCGGCCGTTCTGGGTCAGCAGGGCGATGAGTTTTTCGGCGGCGTACCAGTCGCCTACGTCCACTCGTGTCCTGAGATCATCGACTCGGCCCCGCTGAGCAAGCAAGTCGACCAGCCGCGTGTCGGCGTATCCGTCACTACCGAGTGCCATGCCTTGCAGGACCTCGATCGCCTCGTCGGTGCGGCCCTGCTCCGCAAGCAGGTCGACCAGCCGCATGGCCGCATCCCCATCGTTTTTGTCGGCATGCATGAGTCTGCGATAGATCGATTCCGAATACTCGGGCAACAGCCGCCGATGTGCATGGTCGGCGAGGCGCAGCAGGTCTTCACGTTCCTGGGCATGCCGAACGAAAGCGTTCCAGGTCACTGGTGGGACGACTTCGCTGCGCCGCGAGCGGGTAAGGCGTTGCAAGAGGTAGTCGGCAACTGTGAAACCGACAATCTCGTTGCGCTCAGCGTTCGGGATGGTTATCAGTGGTGAAGTGGCTCGGTCAGGAGGGCGGTCGTGATGAGCGAGTTCGGCCAATGCAGGCAGACACCATCTTTCGTCTGCATACACTTGAGTTAGGTAGCCACGAGCGGCCTCGCAGAGCAGCTTGGCCGTTAGCGGCTCTTGGATGCCCAGCCGGCGGGCGTCAACTGCTGCGTCGAAGATGGCTTTCTGGTCTTCGGTGGATCGCTCGTACCGTCGCACTAGCTCACGAGCACCGGCAAGTACCTCAGTGACGTTGTAGTCGCGATCGACAATCGCTTCGGCCAGCCGCGGATCCCTAACAGACGTCCGGGCGGCCGCTTTGCGTTCCTCAGGCGAAAACGTATACAGCGGTATTTCGGTAGGGTGTTGGTTCACCAGGACGTCGCCCGCACCAGGGTGTCGCGCGCGCTGCTTGCCAGTGCTTGGGTCGAGCTCGGTGGAACGCAGCTGGCCCGCGTACTCCGGCCAGAGGGTGCCGACAATGACTACTGGGGTTGGGCTGTCGAGCAATTGCCGGACGGCGCTGCCAGATATCGGTGTGGAACCCGGAGTGAGATAGGGGCCGTCAAGGAAGCGCTGCAGCTCATCGAGCCAGATGATGAGCTTGGGTAGACGAAGGCTGGCGGCGGCGAGCTTGTTGACCGTGTCGCCGTCGCCAAGATCGGGTGCAAGCACTACGAAGTCACCTAGTAGTTTGCGAGCCGATTCGTACAGCAGGCGGGTCTTGCCAACGCACGAGTTGCCGACCAGCACGAGGAACCCACCATCGTGACGAGCCTGGTGCATCCATTCGCCGACTTGGCCGCTCTTGGCACGCTCCACGAATGTAGGTAGGTCCCGGTCGCGGCTCTTGACGGGTGCCTCGCGACGCATAAGGAAGTGCGGCCATCCCACTTGGCTTCCCAGGACGGGGTATGCCACGTCGACCGCTTGACTGGCGGTCGTCGGAAGTTCAATCGCGTCGTGCACTCGCAACGCCAAAGCGCGGGTGTCGTGATCGTCCATCCGCCTCAGCCCGTCGCGACGCCCCAAGTATGTGCGCAGCCGGTCGATGGCCTCCCGTTCGCGGCGGAGGTGCGGTGCGATGGCTACATCGCCCTCGCGGTGCATTCCTTTGAGCTGTAGGAACGCCACAAGAAGCGCAGCGAAGGATACGAGCAGCCCGATTCCGGTCTCCGCCATGCTGGCCACGCCCGCTTGAGCATTCTGCGTGTTCAGCGGCTCGTGCATGTACACATCTCCCAGCTGAACCATCGCCGGCCCTATGCGCGCCCCCATCGCGACGGTGCCTACCATTCCAATCACCGCGACGGCCCACCAGATCCATCTCCTTACTCTTACGCGGGATCCTAATTGCAGCTCAGTCATCGGTCGACGGTCACCGCTGAGCCGTTCCTAGATCACGGGCCCTGGCCGGCGGGCAGCCCGGCCAGATTGTGGAGGGTGTCGGGATGGTCAGCATCCGAGCCCGCTCCGCGATGGGCAGAGCGCGCTCAAAGGGTGCTTGGAGAGCGGCGATCACCGCGAGCGTGACACCGCTCCCCTTAAACCGCGCCACCGGCGATCGCAGCGGCCAAGAAGCCCACGCCCATCTGGACGAGGATCGCCTGCAGGCCTTGACAGTTCCCGACCTAGAGCACATGGTACCTGCCCGCTTCGCCTTGGTGGCCTTCTCATCCCCATGCCGATCTGCTTCGACCATCCTGCGCCTCAGGCACGCCTTTGTGCTCACTCAGGCGCGCTGTGGTGTGCAGCACCTCGACACCCACCCAATCGGTTGCAGTCACATGCCGGACATCCCGAGGACCGGGGCCGTACCGCTCGCGCAGGAGCGGCACCTCCGCGAGCATGCGCCGAACAGCTCGGTGGGAGGCTAACAGGACGAGCTTCTCCAACTCGCGGCGCAGCGCATTATCAGTGAGGGCCCACAGGGCACTGACCGACTTCGGAGCTGGACTGACGGTGACGTCGATCCCTCCGACCATCGTCCCGTCCGGACCGGGTCGCCGGATGAGCTGGCTATCCACCGGGTGCTGACCGTTGAGCAACGCCGTTAGCGCTGCCCTCCGCACAGTCTCGCTGAGGCCAAAGTAGGTCCGCGAACGCGGCGTAGCAAGCCAGAACATCAACGCCGCTCCGCCCTCGGAGTAGTAGTCCCCGCGCGCCTGCGGGTCCGCGAGATAACTCACCGCCTGCTCAGCGGTGTACTCGCCTCCGATCGTCAGCTTCTTCAGCCCAGCGGCCATGAGCCACATTCTGGCCCGCGGAGCCAGGATTTCTAGCACCTTGTGCGTAGCGTGTGGGCGGCGTTCGGACCGGCGGTGCTCGGTTACCAGGACGCACGTGCGACTCACCTGTATGTCGGCAGACCACTACCCAAAACGAGAGGTGTCCTTCCGTGCACTGGTATGTCGCAGCCGACGGGACAGCAGTAAGGCTAGCTGGGTGCTGTGCTCACCTTAACCTACTTCCAGAGCACCCACTGGCGGCGCTGCACACGATGGAAGGACACCCCCGGAGTGGTCGCGTCTCCGTTCAAGTCGAATGACCAGGTTCCGGTTATGCCCTTGAGGTTGGAGGTGGTGGCCACCGCTGTGAGAACTTGCGCTCGACTGGGGAACCGTCCGTGGTTGTCATCGACAACTCGCTTGATGGCGTCTGCGAGGATCAGCGCGCAGTCGTAGGCGGCAAAGACGGTGACTTCTGGATTGGGGTGCGCCTTGAGATAGTTCTTGGCGCGGGGGTCCTTCAGGTCCGGCTGCGGAATGGCTACCGTCGCGACCATGTGGTCGTTCGCCATGCCGCCAGCGTCGCGAATGCACGAAGACTCGATCAGACCGTCCCCACCCAGGAAGTAACCGTCGGGCAGGATCCCTTCCATCTGAGCGCGTATTCGACAGGCCCCATCCGGAGCCACGCCTCCGACGTAGATCGCCTCAGCGTGGGCAGCGGCCGCCCGGTTGAGAACCTCGGAGAAGTCATTGGTCCCGGGCTGGTACACCTCATTCTGGGTAAGTGTTCCGCCCTGGGCCGTGAACTCTCGACTGAAGCCCACGACCAAGCTCGTCCCATAAGAAGTATGGCTATCACGGAGAAGTGCGACCCGTGTCAGATGCAGGGTTTTGAGTGCGTAATCCGCCATGGCTGCACCCTGACTGTCATCCGTCGCCGCGATACGGAAGAAGTCGTTGCGGCTGCCTCGTCGGGGTGGGAGTTGGCATCCCGGCAGCTTCAGGGTCAGGCAGTTAGACGTGGTGGTCGGACTGACCATGGCCAACTCGCCGGCGCTCGCGATCGGTATCTCCTCGGCAGCCATAGGTGAAGTGACAGGTCCGACCATGCCGACCACACTCGGATCCTGGAGCATCCGCTCGACGTTCTGCACTCCCTTGACAGGTTCCGGCCATCCAGCCAACGAATCATCGAAGGACCTGACGGCGAGGTGGTAGCGTCCGACCGGCGGCGCTTGCGCGATCGCGAAGGCGACTGCCTCGCTAAGCGACGCGGCCTCAAAGTTGCCAGAGAGGGGAAAGTCGCTGGCAATCGAGATGACATCAACCGGATTCGTCGTCGGCGGGGCAGGTGAGCACCCTGCTCCTATCAGCAGCACCAAGAAAAGCAGCCTCAGGCGGTGCATCAGCCGTCCCCCGAAATCTGGATCGAGCGCACCCGGTGGTTACCAGTGTCCGCGACCAGGAGGTTGCCAGCATGGAAGAAGGCGAGACCACTTGGACCAAAAAGGCGCGCCGCGGTCGCAGGGCCCCCATCGCCGGCGAGTCCCGCGCTTCCGGAGCCGGCAATGGTATGAATGACCCCGTCAGTGTCCACCACCCGGACCCGGTTGTTGTTGGTGTCAGCGATGTAGAGTCGACCGCGAGAGTCGATGGCCACTCCGGCGGGCAGGCCTAGCCGAGCACGGATGGCTGGGCCTCCGTCGCCACTGAACCCGTAGATGGAATCACTGCCAGCAACGGTGCTGATCCGACCAGTCTCGGCATCGACACGGCGGATCCGATTGTTACCTTGGTCGGCGACGAAGAGATTGCCGGCGGCGTCTAGTGCAAGCCCTACGGGACCGTAGAGCTGAGCGCCAACCGCCGCCATGCCGTCCCCGGAGAACCCAGGCACTCCAGTCCCGACGTAGACGGAGAGAGAGCCGTCGCTGGCCAGACGACGCACTCTGTGCCCACCCCGATCCGCCAGAAATAGGGATCCGTCGTGAGCCATCGCCAGCCCGTGGCAATCCTGCACCGCACCGTCGGAGTCGGGTAGTTGGACCTTGTGAATGGTCAGATTAGGGTCCAGGCGGTAGAGCTCGGAGGGAGTACATATATACACGACGCCTTCGGGTGAGACGGCTAGGCCCTGTGTCAATGGCAGGATGACGGAGGTTGCCAATGCGGCTTCGGTGGGAGGGATGGCACCCCCACCGGCCATAGGGATAATCAGTCCCGTTCGGTCCACCTTTCTGACGACGTCGTTCCACGTATCGGCGATGTACACGGAGTCGCCGCTGACAGCGACGTCTTGGGGATGGGAGAGCTTGGCATCTATCGCCTGGAGGTAGTCACCCGCATGCCCGCCGACCCGAGAGCCAGCCGGCGATCCTCCACCCGCGAATGTGGTGATCTCAGGGCCACTCGCGCGCGGTTGGTCCGTCAGACGCATACCGGCCACGACGACGATGCCCAACAGAACGACCATTACGCATGTAGCAGCAGCGAGCCTCCAGCGTCCGCGCCAGCTGCTTTTCCTCGTAGATGGCATCGGCGCAAACGCCGGCCTGCGGGTCTCCTCTATGACCCAGGCGGTGATCTGCGCCCGGCTGCGAACTCCGAGCTTCTCTCGGATGTGCTCGAGGTGGCCATCCGCTGTCCGCTCGGAGATGAACAGCCGCTCGGCGATCTCGCGGTTGGTGAGGCCCTCGGCGACCAGCGCCGCGACCTCACGCTCGCGCCGCGTCAACCCCGCTCCAGCATCCGGAGGGCCGTTCATGACGCCCGATGGACCTCCGCCACATTAGACACCAAAAAACGGGTACCGAAAACGGGTACCTGGGGGGTGTTTTGACCGCTGGCTGGTTGGACCGGTGCGCCTCAGCCTCTTGCTAAGCGGCAACGCAAGCCGCCAGTTCCAAACAGGAGGTTTCTCAGATGGAGGTCCGACACCGAATCCGGCGGGCGCCCACCCGCGCTATCGTGCTGGTTCTCGCGGTCATCGCGGCGATGGTCGTCGCTCTGGCGGCGGTGGGAGTGCGAATTTCGGCGCCAACACATCCGCAAAACAGCACCGTCGCGCCGCCGACGGAGGTCGTTGGCCCGGGCATGGAACCCGACACCCGGGACGCTTACCGCACCCTGGCACCGAGTTGGGGTGCTGACGAGGCGCCGCAATCGACCGTGGGTGGCCTGGGCAAGGAACCGGACACCCGGGACGCCTACGCCACCCCGGCGCCCACCTCTCCGTAAGGGAGTTCCATCTGCGTCTCGTGTCCCTGACAGCAGCAAAGGGCGCTCGCCGATTTGTTCCCTCCACCCTCGGAGTGCGATCAGCTCACAAAGTGTATTAGGGAGCCTGTGCCGCTTGCGGTGGAGAAGCGCCGAAGCGCGTGGTCCGCTGACGCAACCGACGGCACTTCTCCTACCGATGCAGCGCCCGAGCGTCAAAGCCCATGAGGCCGAAACCATGACCAGGCTGACCATCGTCGATCCCGTGGACCTTGGAGTGCCCGCTGACCACCGTCGCTTGGGCCGAGGGCGTGAGCCGGCCCGCCCTCCAACTCGTGGAAGCCTCTTCGATCGGATCCTGGTCGCCGTGGCCGAGGACTCGGAATCGACCGCCGCAGTCCACGCGGCCGCCGAGCTGGCGGTGGCCCTGGGTAGCGAAGTCCTGGCCGTCCACGTCTCGTGTCATGACGTGCCCCGGTTCGGGCCGTCGGCCGCCGAGTGCGGGCTTCGGGTGGAAGATGCGAGCCTGCAACGTGCCCTTCGTGAACTCAGAGACGGTGGCGTGCCCCATCGCGGCGAACGCTGGCAGGCGGTGGACGGCCGGGTCCTGGAAGCGTTGCTCCAGGCAGCAGACGAGGACGATGCGAGTCTTATGATCGTCGCTTCTAGTCGCCGGCCTGGCCTCACAGGGTGGCTCCGGCGAGGGCTCGGACTCAGGCTCGCAGCGAGAACCTCGCGCCCGGTCCTGATCGTCCGCTCAGGGTGATGCCATTGCGGCTGGCGGCTGGGAGTCTGCAAAGTTATGGGGTGCCGACCTCCCATGCGTGTGACGGCTTCCCGAGCAGGCGGCCGAGCCGTCGGCACCGCATCCCGCCCACGCTAGGTCGCTCCGCCTTCACCTGGAGTCTGGGAAGTTGTGGGGGTGGTAGGTTTGGCCGTCTATGCCGAGCTGCCTGATCTCAACAGCCGCCCACTAAGCGCGACGGCTACGATCGCCGTGGTCGTCCTCGCTACACGTGTCGCCCCTGTCGCCGAGCTTGCGGCCACCTTAATAACTGTTGGCTAAGCGCCCTCCCCCGGACCGCTCTACCGCGTCATAGACGTCAAAGCAGTCAGCACTGAGTCGGCCAGATCCCGCTCTAGCAGGTGGCCGTAGACTCGGTCGATCAGCTGGGTGCTCGAGTGCCCCACGACTCGCCTGATCTTCGTTGCGTCTACCCCTTGCTGGAGCAGAAACGTGATGTAGGTATGGCGGAACATGTGCGGCCAAACGCGGCGTCTGATACCCGCCTGTCGGGCGAGTTCTCGGATCATCTGTTCTAGGCCACTAATGAGGAGTGGTTCATACTCACCGCTGCGTCCCCGTCGCAGAGACAGGAAGACGCGATCGTTCGCGGCCTCGGCCGGGCGAGCCCTCATAAGGCGCCGCAGGCGCTTGGCCGTCGGCGCCGGTACCGGAACCAGCCGCTCCTTGTCGCCCTTGCCGCGAACGCGGATGTAGTCCGTCCGCTCATGCTCGATCAGGTCACCGAGGCGGAGCCCGGCCAACTCTCCCGCTCGGATGCCAGTGTCCGCCAGCAGGCGCACTATCAGGGCGTCTCGTTCGTTGCCGACCTTCTCCATGGTGGCGATCTCATCGCGCGTGAGCGTTTCCACGATTCGCTGAGGCGTCTTTGGCAACCGCGCCCTGGCGGTGACCCGCTCGCCTTCGGACCGTGCCCAGGAAAGGAACCCGTTCACCGTTCGCAGGTAAGAGCTGACCGTATGTGGCGAAAGCGCGGCCTTTCGCTCGCCCCCTTGCTCCAGGAGTCCCGCGGCGAAGCGGTCCAGGGCGCGCTGATTGATCTGCTCGACTCCCGTCAGCCCCTCCCGCTGGCACCAGGGAAGGAAGAGACGTTCGAGCTGGGGTCGGTAGATCTGATCGATCGTCTTGCCCGACAGCCGCCGAGCCCGGCAGTGGTTGATGTAATCGCGACCCAACTGCTCGAGCGGGCTTGGCTGGCCTTCTCCATCCATCACGGAGAAGGGATGTGTCATATGGGTAAGCCTACAGCGATAAGTTGTTGCATGTCGCTGGTGAGAGCGACTGCCTACTACTCTGTCAGACAGGCCTAGAAAACCTGAAGGGTCGTTCACGAAGGCCGCAAACTTGTGAAACAAACTCAACGAGAGCCTGCTAGTGGCCTTGGTGCCCCGCGAGGGATTCGAACCCCCGACCTACTGCTTAGAAGGCAGCTGCTCTGTCCTCTGAGCTAGCGGGGCAGCCGCGGCATCCGAGCATACCCCGCTAACGCTGAAAGGCTTGCGCGCACCCCGAGGCGTCAACGCACGTATTGGCGGAACCACCCCACGGCGGCAACCCATGCAGCCTCCGCCTGCGTTGCGTTGTATCGCGGTCCGGTGTCGTTGTGAAAGGCGTGGTCAACCCCTGGATAGACCATGATCCGATACGGCCTGCCGCTCTGCTTCAGTTGCGCCTCGATTTGGTCTTTGGTCCTCGTTATCCGGGTATCCAGCTCCGCGTAGAGCGCGAACACAGCTGCGCTGGTGGTCGCAAGTCCGGCCATGTTCTGGGGTGCGGGGCCGTAGAACGGCACGGCGGCCTTGACCGCAGCGCCTGCTGTGAGAGTGTTCCAGACCATGCCGCCGCCGAAGCAAAAGCCGGTGATTCCCACCTTGTCGCCGACACCGGTGGCGGACAGCGCCGTCAATGCCCGCCGTAGGTCTCCGACCATGTCTGCCGCCGACCGTTTGCCGAGGGCAGCTGCGTAGGCGGCCGGATCGCTGAGCTTGTCAGCGCCGCCGTCACGAGACAGGAGATCGATCGAGAGCCCGGTGAACCCTGCCGTGGCCACGCGCCGGACGACGTCCTTGATGTGCGCCACAAGGCCGCGATTTTCGTGCACGACAACGATGCCGCCGGCAGGCTTGCCCGAGGCGGGACGAGCGGCGTAGCTCATGAGCACCGCGCCGTCGGCGCCCTTGACCTCAAGTGTTTCCACTTTGATGCGGCGGTCGTCCGGCTGCACAGTGACGCCGTCACTGGTTGGCTGAGCAGGCGGGGTCGCAAACGGTTGCGCTGTGCTCGTCTCGCGCGACGCAGGCGTGGCCGCTGATCCCGACGGCTGTGTGCCGCAGCCCATCGCCTCAAGAACAACCATTGTTGCGGCAAGGCTGCCGGTGATCAATGTGACTCGTCGCAGCAGCTCTCGACGGCTGATCACGCCGTCGTTGAAATCCTCGACATGCTCCTCCAGCACGTAGCGTTCGAATGCGGTCATCTCAGGCCCTCCTTTACTGAAGCGGGAAAGGCGACTGCCACCAGTTAGGCAACGCATCCAGCTCGATCCCGCTGACCCATTTCACCCACCAGAAGCCCCTACCATCGGGTACGACGAGGCGCGCTGGCGAGCCGTGATCAGGGTTGAGCGGTCGGCCCCCCAACCGCGTTGCCAGCAGTAGCCGCGGCAGGTGGTCAACGGGAAAGCGCCGGTCGTAGCCCGTGTGCGACACCACCCGGACACTCGACGCTATCGACGGGTCGGGTAGCAGGCGGCTCAGAAAGACGCCCGACCAATCCTGATCCGACCAGAAGCCGCCAGTGCAGTCGAGCGTGCACCGCAGATGATCGTCGAATTGTTGCAGAGCGGCATATGTCAACTCGCGAATACCCAGCGGTGTTACCAGCCGCAGCCGCCAGCGCTCGGGGTCGATCTGCGGAACCGCGTCGAACATCCACGAGCTGACCGGCATCAGCTCGGGATCGAACGAGCCGATCTCGTACGAACCAGTGAATCGTCTGCTGGTGCCGGGCAGTCCGGTCGCTCGGACGGCGAGCTCGCTGAGACCGTAGCCCGCGGCAGCGGCCGAGATAAGAGCGCCGCCACGCAGCAGGTTCCGCCGGGCGAGGTCGACGGGCCGCGGCCGTACCCGCCGGGCCACGACGTGCCAGATCGCAAAAGGAACCGCACCGATCGCGGCCCCGACATGCAGCTCCATGGCCGTGTAGGGACCCCACCAACGCAGCAAGCCCGTCGAGTGCAGGAGGCCGCCAACGAGTGAGGCAACGACGAGCACCGCGAGCGCAATCGAGGCCCACCGGCCAGGTCGCTGGCGACGGATACCGCGCCGGGCGATGATCGACTTCCAGGGCAGCAGCGCAATGATGGCGAAGCCGCCGAGTGCATGGACTACCAGCGACCAGCGAGCAGGGGCGGTGCCGTAGGCGAAACCCAACCAGCCCGTCACGAAGGCCACTGCCAGCAGCACGAGCAGGGCGAGGTTGGTGCGCCGGCCCATACGAGGTCGATTATCGACGGCAAAGGTCGCGCAAACGTCGATCGATCTCGTCTGCCCCCCTCCAAAACTCGGTAGACACGCCTGAAACGATCGGCTCCGCGAGCAAGCCCGTCAAGACTGCCTGTAAGGGCCTGCAGTCACGACGCCCGCTGCCGAATCCAAGGCTGGCCGGCCAACCAGCTGACACCACCCCGTGCGGCCAGGCGGACCGCCGCCCTACGATATCGCCGCTAATGGCCAACACCTCATCAGCCGTGGCCTCGGCACTGCCGCAGCTGCCACCGGTGCCCGCCGGGCCGCAGCCTTTCTTCCAGGCACGTGGCCTGGCGGCGCTGATCGCGGCACTCGACGACGCGGTGATCACCTTCCGGGGTTCCACCTCCGAGGCCATCGTGATCGTCGTTGGGGGCCGCGTCCTCGACGCGATAGCTGCCCCCAAGGGGCAGCCGCCAGTGCTCGGCCTCGACGCGCTGAACGCGATCGGTCCCGCAGACTCTGCCAACCTGCACGCCGTCGCCGCCAACCGACGGCTGGCGCTGGCTCTCCCAAGCTACTGGCGTGAAGCCGACCGCCTCCCCCCCATTTCAGCCCGATGGGTCGACGGAGGAGGCCTGATCGAGGCTATTATCCGGCCCGGCCGCCGAGGCGCCGTCGTCCTCCGATCCCCCACCGACATCGGCATTGCCCTCTTCGACGAGTCAGGCTTCATTGCCGCCTACAGCCAGGCGCGTCCGGAACCAGGCGGACTGGGAACACTGGCTCCCCTGATCGGCGACATGGAGACGATGATCCATGGCAGAATAGCTGACGCTTCCAGCAGCGCTGCCGCACCCATCCACGACGCCGTGGAGGGGCGGGTCGAGGCGCTGCCGGATCCAATTGAACGCTGTAGGGGGGAGATCCTGCGTATGGCCCAGGCAGCCCTTCACCTTCACGTGGAGCCCGTGGCGGCTCGCTTCCACGGGGCGCCCGGGACTGCGGCAGGCCTTCTCCTGGCAGCGGGAGAAGTGCGGGAGATGCGGTTGCGCCTGGTCAACCCGGCCACCTTGAACTCCATCGCAGACAGGGCCGAGCAGATCGTGCGCGCCGCTTCAAGGGGGAGCTGACAGCCGGGCGCATTGTCCGCGAAATGTCCGCCTGATCGCCGAATACTGGCGGCATGAACGCCGGGGGCGGCCCGCGGCGCGACCCCCTCAATAGCGGAGGAGTGGGGATGCATGGAAACCAGCAGAGGGGCCAGGCGATGGTCGAATTCTCCCTGGTGGTCGGGCTGTTCCTGCTCTGTCTGTTGGGCGCGGTGTCGGCTTCGCTCTACACCGTGCAGAGGACGGCCGCGGTCACTGGCGTGGCAGCCGGTGCCCGGATCGCGGCTGGGGGGACCCCAGGACCGGGGGGCGCCAACTCACCCGATCTCGCCGCCGCCACGCCGGCAGTCGCCCGGATCATCGCGCCCGTGATGGGCGGGACGCGTATCAACCAGCTCAAACCGTCCCAGGAATGCCGGCCCCCGGCCGCCATCCCGCACGGCCAGATCGACGTCTGTACGACCGTCACAGGCGACATGGTCACCGTCCGGTTGCGCGGGAAACCCGCCGCCGGCATGCCGATCCCCGGGCTCGACTGGTCGTTGGACCTGGCGGCCCAGGTGCACGCTGTGACGTTCGAGCCATGAGGGGCCGGCCGCAGCCATGCTCTGCCCAGACGCACCAGTGGGGCCAGGCCCTGCTCGAGACGGCGATCACCCTGCCGCTCATGCTGCTCTTCTTGCTCGGCTTCCTGGCCGTGTTGGTACGTGTCGAGGCGCAGGTGGAACTCGACACCGCCACCAGCCTCGCGGCTGCAGCTTCGGTTACCGCACCGGTTGGCAGCCCACTCAGCCTCGATTACGCCACCCGGACGTGGAAGGGCACCCTCCACCAGTACACGTACCTGACGCCCAGACGCCTGGACGGCTGCGGCATGTACCAGTTGGACCAGACCGTGACCTGTCACGGCGTGGCCACGCTCGACTACCGCCAGACGCCGATGGCGCTTGTTGTGCCGTTCACCCTGACTCTCGATTCGCGCGCCACCGCTCGAAGCTCGAGGTATCGATCGCGATGACAGCCCCTGTGGGTCAGGCAGGTCAGACCCTCGTCATCTTCGCCCTCGTCCTCGCCTTCTTCCTGGTCGGCATGTTGGCCCTGGTCGCAGACCTGGGCACACTGTTCGTCGCCTACAACCGGGTGGACGACGGCGCCCTGCTCGCGACCCAGGCAGGCGCGTCTGCGATCGACCAGAGATCTTTCTACGGCGGCAGTCTGCGGCTCGACCCGCAAGCGGCGGAGCAAAGATGCCAGGAGTCGTTGGCCGTCGCCAACCTGCCCGGCACCTGCACCGCAGACACACGCTCGATCACCGCCGACGTGGACCTGGTGGTAGCTCTGCCGGTGCCGCTCCTCGGCCTGCAGGCACCGGTCCACGTCAGCCGTCGAGCGCAGCCCGCCTTCGGCGGAAACACGGCGGTGAGCGGGTCATGAGCCGCCGCACCCTGGTCGGCGTCCTGTTGACGGGTGTCGTCTTCGCCGTGATCGGCCTTCTCTACCTGCAGGCCGTCGCCCAGTCGCACGCCACACGCGCGGTCTGGGTCGTCACTCGGGATGTCCCCGCTGGCGCCGTCCTGGATGCCGGCGCCGTCAAGCTCGTCCACGTGTCCACCGTGGGCGATCAGTTTTCGGCCCTGGATCAGAGCCCGGTCAGCCGGCGTGCTTCCCACCGGTTGAGCGCCCAGACATTGCTCACGCAGGACGACATCTTGGGTGCAGATACGGTGCAGGTGCCGGTCACTCTCAAAGTCGCGCCGGGCGCCGTGCCAGGCGACACCCTCGACGTTTATGCGGTGGTTGGCGCCAGGACCGTGCTGGTCGGCCGGCGCCTGGTCGTGATCACCGGCGGCAGCCCTATGACCCTGCTGGTGGCGGCCGCCGACGAGCCCTACTGGGTCACTCTGGAGGCCAACAACGTGGCACTCTTCGCGGCCAAGAGCGGTGGTGTCGGGGTGCCCGCGAACCCCGGGGTTGCGGTCAACGATGCAATCTCTAACCTCTCAGGCTCGGCCCAGGCCGGACCGGTACTGACCGGCGCCGGCTCGCCAACGTCCCCGCCCTTGCGGCCGCCCAGTCCGGCGCCGAGCCCGTCGCCGCGATGACCACTGTGGTCAGCGTCCTGACCACCAAGGACGGTCAGGGCTCGACGGGATTTGCGCTCTCGTTGGCGTGGACAGCCGCAGAGCAGCGCCGGGTGCTTCTAGTCGACGCGGACATGTCCGGCACGGGCACGCTCGCCGACGCCATCGCTCTCGACTTCGACGGTCGCGGCATCGGCAACCTGTTCGGTACGCAGGCGATCACCGCGTCGATGTTGGAGCAGCAGGCTGTTCGGGTTCACGCGCGGCCACGATTGCGAGTGGTCGCCGGACTTCAGGGCTTCTGCGGTCCGGGCGTCGCCGAACTCCTCCCTCGTCTGGCGCCTGCCTTCGAGTCGGTTACCGATGAACTCGTGTTGCTTGATCTGGGAGCGGCGCTTGCACACCCCGGCCAGGAGTCGCCCAGGCGTACTGCCGAGGTGATCGCCTCCACCTCGCACCGCGTTTTCGTCGTCATTCACGACAGCCCGGCGCGATTGGTCAAGGCCATCCAGGTGCTGCAGGCAGCGCAGCTCCCGCAGGCCGAAGTGGTGGTCTGCGAAACAAGGCGAGGCGCACTGCGCCAACAGGTCCGGAAGGCGCTGGCGGAGAACCTGCCGGGCGTGCGTCTAACAGCCACCTACAGGTGGGACGAGCGGAGGGCAGTGAAGGCAGAGGACTCCGCGCAGCCCATCCGGATCGCAGGACTGATGGAGAGTTTGCGCCTGTGATACTCGCTGTCACGCCTCCCTCGCTGGAGTGGCTGGACTGGCCCGAGCTGCCTGACGGCGTGCGCGATCTCTCCCAGCGCCTCACCCATGTGATCGAGGAGGCTCGGCGGGCGAGTGGTCTGCCCCCCTCGGTCCGCGAGGAAGAGGGGCTGGCGGAAGCCGTGGCAGCCCTGATCGATCGAGTAATCGAAGCACCGGCCAGGTTCGGCGTCCTGCCCATGACTCATGAGAGGCTGCGGACCGATCCTGCCTTCCGGCGGGCGGTGTCCGATGCGACCAGAGTCCGGGCGTCGCGGCTCTGGCCCCTTTCCCGCCTCTTGTTCCAGCTGCCAGGCCTCGAGGAGATCCACTGCTTCCGCCACGATAGCTGGGTGGTTACTGCGGCGGGCCAGAAGGGCGCTCTGCTCAACACAGGCAACCCTTTCGGGAGCGATGAGGACGTGATCACCTTCTTCCGCGACCGAGTCCTGGGCCTTGTCGGCGTGGTCGGCGCCACACAGCTGAACGATGGAGCGCCGATCGCGGAGGCCACGGTGGGCGGCATCATGCGAGTGATCGTCGCAATCAAGCCGGCGATTTCCGGTGAGTCGAACGTCCAGGCCACGATCCGGGCCTCGGCAGCCGCCGCCACTCGAACGCTGGACGACTACGTCCGCCAGGCCGTGATGCCGCCCGGTGTGGCAGCGTTTCTGAGCGCCTGCGTCCAGGGTCGAGCGAACGTCTTGATTGCCGGCGGTACCGCCACCGGGAAGACGACGCTGATGCGGGTTCTGGCTGGCATGATCCCTGATCACGAAGTCGTCGTCGTGATCGAGGACAGCGCTGAGCTGCACCTCGAAGCGGATCGTGGGGACGGTCCGATCGACCCACTGAGCGGCTATCGCCAGCCACGCTCGTGGGTGCCACTATGTGTCAATCTTTGCACCGTCCCCTCCGTTCTCCGAACGGACGCCGGCCTCACGATGCGCGACCTGGTTCGGTCCGCCCTTCGTTTCCGGCCCGACCGGATCCTCCTGGGCGAATCGCGAGGCGCAGAGATGGCAGACGTGTGCACCGCCATGAGCACTGGACACGACGGCTCCATGGTTACGATCCACGCCGACAACGCCTTCTTAGCGGTGGAACGGGCGGCGAACTATGTGATGGAGTCGCCGCGGTTCAGCAGCAACTCAGCCAGCTACGAGCTGGCCAAGCGGGCCGTGCACCAGGCGATCGACGTCGTCGTCCACCTGACCCATGGTCAGGGCGGCTCCCGGAGGGTGAGCGGGGTGGTCGCCCTGGGTGAGGTGGTCGATCACCTGGCGGAGGTCTACGGGCTGACCCCTGAAGGGCACCTTCGGCGCACCTGTCGGCAACTGGGTGACCTACCGCCCCGACTGCGAGCACGCCTCGCACCCCACCTCCCTGGAGACGAAGTGCCGTATGCCTGAATTAGCCCATTAGGGATGCCGCCACTCCTGTTCGCTGCTGAGATCGTGCTCGTGCTGGCGCTCTCAGCTGTGGCAGCGATGCTGCTGCTTGGAGTGCCCATCGCGAACACGCAGCGCTGGCGGGCGCGGTCGCGACCGTACGTGGACCGTCAGAAGGATCTGGCGCACAGCCTGGGACTCCCCGTCCAGACCTGGCTCCTGCTGCGCATTCTGTGCGGCGGCGCGGGTCTGTTGGCGGGCGCGGTGACCGGCATTCCCGTCCTCACAGTCGGCGCGGCGGCGCTAGGTCTGTTCGGGCTGCCATGGCTGCTGGCCGGGCGCGCGGCCAAGCGGAAATTGAGCATGGAGCGGGCCCTTTCGGGCCTTGTGATCGAGATTCGCAACTTGATGCAGCAGTCCAACCTGGCGCTCGACCGTGCCCTGCGTGAAGCTGCCCACACGCCAACGCCAGAACTGAAACACGTCTTGGCGCCCCTCGTCGGGGATGAACCGATCGCCGACAGCCTCGTGGCGGTCGCTGGGCGAGCCCGCTCGCCCCTGGCGGACATGGTCATCACCGCGCTCCTGATTGCCCGGACGCACAACCCCATGGCGCTGGTGCGAGTGATCGACGAGGTGCTGCGCCCCTTGCTGGACGTCAGCGTCGAGGTTCAACAGGAGAACCATGCAACGGTTGCTCAGCAGAGGGCTGCCGCGCTCGCCATCGGCGTCATCATGAGCTTGCTTTTTGCCGCTATCATGCGCGTCCCCAGCATGCAAGCCTTCTACGGGTCGGCGCCCGGACAGGTCGTGCTGCTCGCCGTCTTCGGCATGTACCTCGGCCTGGTATGGGTCATCGGACAGGTCGCTCGTCCTCTGCGCTGGGTGGCGTGGGACATAGAGGCCGTTCGCAGGGAGACTGAAGCCCTCATTGCCTAACCTGACCCTTGTAGTAATCGCGACTTTGTGTGGTGCTGTATGGATGCTGGGCCTTTGGTACCTCGGCATCTACACTCACCCGGCAGTCAGGAGCTGGCGGCGGCTCTCCCGTCTCCGAGGCATGGCCGATCGGCGGCCCTGGGGCGAGCGCGTGGGTCAGCGACTGCCACTCATACGCCAGGCCCAACTGGAGACGGACATCGGGCGCTTGCTGGCCGTCGCTGGCCGCGACGAGAGCGCCGCGGCATGGCTGCTGCGGGTCGCCGCTCAGGCCGGGCTCGCCCTTGCAATCGTCCTGCTCCTGGACGAACTGGCGCTCCTGGAAGGCAGGACCCCGGCGTTGCCGCCGGGAGTCGGCCTGCTCGCCGGCGTGTGCCTTGGGGCGCTTGCCTACTTACGGCTTCGCCGGCAGGCCACCGATCGTCAGCGCGCGCTGAGCAACGCGATCTCCGACAGCCTGCCCCACCTCGCGGTCATGACCTTTCACCATCGGGTACCGGCGTCTGAGGCATTGCTGATCTTCGCCCGGTGCCACCGCGAGCCGGTCCTGTACGAGCTGCTCAGGTCTGACAAGCGGGCGCTGGAGGCTGTCAGCGAGACCCCTCACGAGCTTCCGCCTACGCTTCGACCCATCCAGGCGAGCAGCACAGCAGCGACGTACGAGCGGCTTGGCCGGGCCTACGGAGTTCCGATGTTCGCTGCGCTGGGCGCCGCCGTTCACCGGGTCACGGAGCGGGGCCTGACCGGCCGGGATGTCTACACCGGGTTGGCGCGGACGACCTACAGTGAACGCCTCGCGGAAGCCAGGGTGATGGCTGCCCAGACCAAGACCTTGATCGTGATCCCCATGGGTTTGATGATTGTCCCGGTGCTCGCCCTGATAGGGGCTCCACTGGTAGCCTCACTTGCAGGAATCTTCTCGCGTTGATCTATCGCCTCGGTTTACCACTATTGGTCAGCGTCACTCAGCTTTGCGCCGCTGTGCTGGCGCTCGGGCGCCCCGACTTCGGATCGACGCTGGACTTCTTTGGGGGTGGATGGCCGACCGCCGCCGAGGCACTGTCGGCTCTGCAGGTCCTGGTCTGGGCGATCGTATTGGTGGTCGTCTGCTGGAGCGCGGTTGCGACCATCTGGGAACTGGCGCACCGTGCGGTCGCAAGCGGGCGCTGGCGCGAAGGCTCGGTCCTGGCAGTCGGCGCATTGGTCCTCGCGGTGGGTGCCCTGCACCACATCTCCTATCAGATCGGCATGTCCGGTGGATCAGTCGAGGAGGCACAAAGTGTCCTCGGCCGTTGATGCCCAAATTCGCCGCACTGTCCTGATCCTGTTGGAGGAGCCTCATGCATGGCTGGCTGCTGCCACGCTGGCGCGAAAAGCACCCCAGGGCAGCATCGAAACGCTGATCTCGCCCGTTCCCGGTGTCGGCTTCCTGGCTGCCACGGGCCAGGAGGCGGTGGATCTCGACGCCTGGTGGAGCCGAATGGCGACGACTCCGGGACGCGCGGTGGTGATAGCCGCGCACGAAGACGACCTACTCCGCTGGATCCCTGGCGCAGACGCCGACTTCGTCGTAGCCGTGCCTGACGAAGCCACCCTCGCCGCCTACCAGCACCTGCCCAACGTGCAGGCGACTGTCAGCGATGATCCTCGGCAGCTCGCGGAAGTCGCGCTCGGCCATGTCGGTCTGGCGCCGGCGCCTGAGCCGGTCAGCGAGCCGGTTGCCCAAATTGCGCCGACGCCCGCGCCTGAGGATTCTCGGCCAACAGAACCGGAGCCGCAGGTGGAGCGGCGAACAGCCATCGATCCGTTTGAGCTGATATCCCGTGCACAGGCGCTCGAGGTTGGGCCCGAGTCCAATGGTGGCCTGGGACCTGAGGCGTTTGGCGCCCATACGATTGCTGTTTCGCCACCGCCGTCTCCGGGCCAGGCGAAACCTCGGGTGCCAGCAGCTGTCTCCGAACCGCAGGCAGGCGCGGTTGCCTCCCCATCCCACCCCGGGTCTCACGGAGTTTTGGACCCAAGGCAGATCCTGGACCGACTTGGGCAGGGCCGTCGGGCCCCGGTCAGTGCTGACCTCGGCCAGGCCGTGCTCGCTTGCAAGCCGATCGTGGCCGCGGTGGTGTCACGCAAGGGCGGGGTCGGCAAGACCGCCAGCGCGGCGGCAGTGGCCGCGATCCTGGGGGAGGCGGTCGACCCGTTCGGTCACACGGCGGCGCTCGTGGACGCAAACATCGGCAACCCTGACGCCTGGGGCCGCCTCGACGTCAACGGCGAGCCGACCACGATGCGCGAGATCGTGGGCCGGCTGATGTCGGGCCGCGAACCACCAGGTCCGGCGTTTGCCCAAACGCCCGCGCTGGCTGTTTATCCCGAATCGCGCGAGGCTGGTGACGGCTATGCCCCGGCTCAGATCCAGCGCGTAGCCACGTACCTGAAGACGCGGCACGCGGCAGTCATCGTGGACCTGCCCAACCGGCTGCCCGCTTTCACATCGGCCGAGGCGGCGGTGGCGGCGGCCTGGATCGGCGAGGCGGACGTGCTCGTTCTCCCCACGACGGCCGATCCGACCGCGCTCCTGGGAGCTATCGAATACCTGGATGCCGACAGCGTGCAGGGAAAGCCGGTGGTCGTCTCGTACATCGTGCCGCGGGCCCGCCAGATCCGGGACGCTCCCCAGGTCCGGGGTATGCTCGACCGCATCCGGGCATCGGTGTCAGCGTTGGTCGAAGTGCCAGACGATGATCGCGCTACGCTGGCGTTGATCCAGAGAGTAGCGATCACTGAGGTCGCCAACGAGCTCCGACACGCCTACATCTCGCTGGCCACGCGCGTGGTGGAGGCTGCGGCCAGCCGCAACCGGCGGCCCACATAGTCAGGGATGGCGGTGAACGGGTGGGGCACCCTCGGCGAGCGTAACCCGTTGGGCGATGGACCCGGCGCGGGCTCCTGGCCTCCGGGGCCGGCGGCGATGCGTGGCGTTTGCTTCTGCATGCTTTATGACCTCTGCTGCTGGCTGGCCGGACATCGCAGGGGAGTCCCCGACGATGTGGACGAGTATTCGCTGACCGGTTTGCGCGCTGTCGAGGACCCGCGCGAGCGGCTTGGCCGATACGTCAGTCCGGAGCTGCTTCGAAGCTGGGAAGAAGCTCTAAAGCCATTTTTCACCACCGGATTTACGCTGGACCCCGAGCTCGGTGAGGCAGGCTCGTTCCAGGACCACGGCCGAGACGGCAGCGGTCGCCCCAAAGCTGAGCTGAGGTTTGGCAATCGGTCGAGCGTCATGGACCCGAGCCGGCGCCGCCACGACCTCCCGCCGCGAGACTGGATCTTGACCGTCTGGCTGTCTCCCCAGCCGGGCGGCCATGTGGAAAACGCCACGATCCGGTTGGCCTAGTTGCGCCTTCAGCGACTGCCGCTCCCGATCGGGAGCCCCCACCCGATCCGGCGCTCACCGCATCCCGTCAGGCTCAGTGCCCAGGGGCGACCCGTCTTGGTAGCCCTGCTCGGACTGGCGGCTGCGGCCACAGGCGCCGTGCTGGGCACGGTGCCGCCAAGCGTCGCAGTGGCGCTGGGCCCTGACGGCTATCGTGTCGGGGACGTGACGCTTCCGGCACAGGGTGGCGGGGTCTATGCAAGCGCGCAGGGCGCAGTGATCATCGAAGCGGATGCCGAGGCCGTCCGCGCCTCCGGCTCCACTCGCCTGCACGGCGAGCGGATGCTCGGCTCGTGTCAGATGGCGCCCGACCAGCGCACCGAGCGATGCACCTTCGACCTCGGTGGGCGGTCGCTGACCGCACTCGACCGGCTGGACCACGGAGCCTGGGAACGGCGCTACCAGGACGGCCTGGCGGTGCGGATACAGCTCGATGGGGGCCGCCCAGTGCCCGTGCCAATCGCGCTCGGCCGATAGTTCCGGGTTAAATCTTCCAGGTCTTGTCGAGTACCCGAAGCCAGTTCTCGTGGGCCAGCTTGCGCAGAGTGCCGTCGTCGAATCCGGCCGCACGGAGGGCCTCGACCAGCTGAGGCAGACCGGCGGCGTCGCGCAGTTCGTTGGGAATGGTCGCTCCGTCGAAGTCGGACCCGAAGGCGACGTGGTCAGGGCCCATCCGATCGCAGAGGTAGCTGAAGTGACGCACCAGGGCCTCGATGGGGGTGTCGGCCTCCCGCTTGCCATCCTCGCGCGAGAACTGGACGGCGAAGTTCACGCCCACCACACCACCGGAGTCTCTGATGGCGTCGAGCTGTGTGTCGAGAAGGTTGCGGGGGGTTGCAGTCAGGCTGTGCGCGTTCGAGTGTGTGGCCACGAGTGGGGCCGAACTGATCTCGGCAACGTCCCAGAAGCCTCGCTCGTTCAAGTGAGAGAGGTCGACCATGATCCCCAAACGATTGCACGCCTGGACGAGCTCTTTGCCGGCTGCTGTAAGCCCCGGACCGGTGTCTGGGGAAGACGGAAATCGAAAGGGAACGCCTTCGGCAAATGAATTGGCCCGGCTCCAGACGAGGCCCAGTGAGCGCAGACCTGCCCGGTAGAAGACCTCCAGGGCGTTGAGCTCGAGGTCGATGGGTTCCGCTCCTTCCAGGTGGAGGATGGCAGCCAGGGTGCCGGTGTCGAGGCAGCGCCGGAGCTGAGGGGTGTCGCGAACGACCTCGAACTCACCGCCTGACTCCGCCTCCAGGCGAAAGAGAGTCGCGGCCAGGGACATCGCCATGCGAAGGGCGAATGCCTGGGGGACAGGGGGCGGTAGCACATCCAACCCCTCCTCCCCACCTTCTGCACCCTCTGCGCCCGGCTGCAGCGGCGGCCGGCGCGCGGCTGGATCGGGTGGCACCCATACCGCGAAGAAACCACCCGCGAACCCACCTTCGCGAGCGCGTGGCAGATCGAGGTGACCCTTGTCGCTGCGGGCGAAGAAGCTGCGCGGCTCGGGGCGTGGCCAGCCGTAGACGGCAAGCAGCACGTCGTTGTGGCCATCGAAGATTGGCAGCAGAGTCTCAGGCATCCGTCCGACAGGACCTCCCTCCACTTAGAGACCGATGAACGGACAAAGGGTCGCACAGACCAGGTCGGCGCTGATGGATCGGACCTCACCGGTCTGCACCGCTAGTCGTCATGCACGGTTACCGTCTGCGGGCGCCCAGCGAACCTGCAGCAGGTCGACGGCCTTGGTTCCCCGCTATCATGCGAGTGCGGCGATGCTTCTACTGCTCTCCTTACTGGGGCTCAGCCCGAACAGGCTCGGGCTCATCGTGGCGGCGGGTGGCGCGGATGCCACCGAGGAGGTCCGCCCCGCCGTGGCAGCGACGGCCTAACGCACTCGTCGTCCTTTCCCGACTCCACGCGACCCTGCCAGAATCGGAGGTTCTTGGCTGCGTGCCGTCGCGGGTCGTAGCCCGCAGGGAACGGCTGCTCCTGATCGAAACGGCGTTCCCGGACGCGCTACGCCGGCTCGCCTACAGCGCGCTTGTACTGGATTTCCTCGGTGCCGGGCCCCCGGAAAGGCTGCCGTTCACCGCCGCTGAGGCCATCCGAGGCACGTACGCGGTGCGAGTTGCGGGAGCCGGAGCTGAGCTCCGTCAGGGTCTCCACCGGCTGGTCTGGCAGGCTCTGCCGGAGCCTCAAGTCGCGCTGCGTGATCCGGACACGGAACTCCATGCCTTCGTTTTGCCGGGGGGCGTTTGGTGGGGCCGGCTCCGCCAGCGCGTGAGCGACTCCGCCTTCGCAGCCCGACTGACGCAGCGGCGCCCCTTCTTCCGCTCGTACGGCATGCAGCCTCGCAAGGCCCGCTGCCTGGTCAATCTGTCCGGTGTGCAGCCGGGCGAGCGACTGCTCGATCCATGTTGTGGCACCGGCTCGTATCTGATCGAGGCGGCCCTGATGGGTGTCGAGGCGTACGGGTCTGACATCGACCCACGGGCAGTCGCCGGGGCGCACGCCAATCTCGAAGCGCTAGGCCTCGCGGCGCACCTTCGCCCGCTCGATGCTTGCGCTCTCGAGACCTGGGGCGTGACCTTCGACGCAATCGTCAGTGACCTTCCCTACGGCGTCTCGGCATCGCTGGCTGGGCGGGGGATGATTGAGCTGTACCGCGAGATCCTCAGGGCCGCGGCGCTGGTCCTGCCAAGGGGGCGGGTGGCGGTCTTCGCGGCGCCGAGTGGGATGCTGCCGGAGGTGCCCGAGCATTTCCTGGTACTCGAGCGCCACGTCGAGTTCGTGCACAGGTCACTGGAGCGAGAGATCAGCGTGCTATGCCGCCGCTGATCTCGGCTCGGCTACCCGCGCCGAGACTGGTTCCTTCAGGAACCTCTGGAACAGGTGTCTCGCCGCGATGCTGCCGCTGCCCGCGGAAGAGGCTCGCAACTAGTGTTGTGGGGTTGTTCTACCACCCATCTGAAGGTACCTGTTGACCAGATTCGTCGTCGACTCCAGCGCAGTGCTCCACCTGGCGAGCACAGGGATCGAGGTCCCGGCCGAGCACAAGCTCCTCGCTCCCACGCTCCTGCGTTCCCAAACGCTGTCGGCCCTTCACGAGGCCGTCCAACGGGGCGAGATCCTTGCCGGCGTCGCGCACGACCGCCTCGCCCGCGTCGGGCGGATGCCGATCAGGCTCCTCGCCGACGCCGTGCTGCGGCGTCGGGCCTGGGATCTGGCGGATCGTTTGGGATGGGCCTCGACCTTCAACGCCGAGTACGTTGCACTCACTCAACTGCAGGCGGACGCATTCGTAACCCTGGACATGGAACTGGCGCGGAGCGTCGAAGGGATCGTTGCGACCGCATCGATCGACGCGCTGCGCTAAGGCACATCTGGCCGTCGCGCTACTCGATATAGCTCTACACCGATGCTAATCCGAGCGTCATTCGCGAGGGGATCACTTCCAATACGGATTCCGAGGAATTGACGTGTTGGTGGCCCGTGTCGAAGCCCTCGCGAGGCGACGGGGGGCGGTCCCGGCCCGTCCTCAGCGGCTTGCATGCTGGATGGCACCGAGGAAATCCGGGCGTATTCGCCCAACTCTGGAGACCTCGCCCGACGATTCCTTGTGGGCGACGCCTTCAGGCTGACGGTGGGATCTGTGCTCGGATAAGGTGCGCAATATGGTCGCGTTCAGGCATCCTCTGCCTGGCTCTCTGATACTCGCGTGGCTCCCGCAGCACGGATCAACCACTTGAGCGTGCCGACCGGGGCAGGATCGCCTTCAACCTCGATGTCGATCCAGAAGTGGTTGGCATTCGTTACGCCCGAATTCCACCATCTCCAGCCGCGGTCAGCATCCGAGGATGGATCAAACCAATAGATCCAATCCTCCAGGGTCCACAGGCTCTCGGCCTCGTATCTTGCCTGTGCTTGTGGATTGAGGCGACGCCAACGCGCGACTTCACCCTCTGCCTGTTCAGGAGAGAGAGACGGAGTGCAAGCGTCGACAAACCATGACGGCAGTAGTGCGCTCCATTCCTCAATGCTAGGAAATTCGGGACGATACGAGATCATCGTGATGACCTCAACCAGCAGATTCCTGCATCGGTCAAGGCAGCCGTCAGGGTCGTCCGAGGTCGCGACGAGTCGGCGTAGAGAGCCACCTGGCGCAGTCGCGGGACCCCGTAATATCCGTCGTCCCTCATCCGTACTTGGCAAGTTGCCCTTTGCTCCGAACTCCACCACTACTTCAATCGGACCAACAATGTTGTCGTTGAATTCGTCTAGGTCCTCAGCAGGGATCCAGTACTCACGGTGGATTTGGCTGCCGACCTGGTGCACGTCGTAGCGGTCGAGAAAGACGGTACGCACCCGAAAAGCTGTTACCGCTCCGTAACCGGATGCTTTTACGTTCCAGTCGCGCGCGATCTGTTCTGCGTATTCCAGGGTGAGGACCGGATAGAAGATGGGCTGCTCCGGCAGGCGTGGCGGAAACCGTAGAAAGCCGCTGTCGCGGATCAGCTGCAGCTCCTTCGGGCCGACCGGTCGGTATAGGAGGACGTTGTTGTCGGTCATCGCATGAGACTGCGCTTGCTGAACCTGACGGGAGCTACCTGCTCACCTGCGGCTTCAACCCAGACGGCCTGATCGAACTCTTCGGTGGGAGCGTCCAGACGGTCGAGCAGCACTTCGGAAGCATGCAGCATTGAGCCGGCCTGCTTAGTGTCGCGCAGATAGGCCGCGTACATAGCGCCCGAGGTGAGGAGGCAACCTCGAAGGCTCGTGCTGTCCGCTCCAGTCCAATACGGATTCGGAAGAATGAGAATGGTGGTGGGCCCGGCTGGCTTCGAACCAGCGACCAGCCGATTATGAGTCGGCCGCTCTGACCAGGCTGAGCTACGGGCCCCACTCGGCGGCTCCGATCTTAGCCCTCCGGACCAACCGTTGCCCTCCGCCGGGAGCCCTTTCGGGACGCGGGTGCCTAACGCGGGTGTTTACGGTGGCGACGATGGCCGTTGAGATGGCTGGGCAGCTGGAACTGCCCGCACAGAGGAGCGCGGCCGAAGTGACGAAAGATTGTGGGGAAGCCGCCCTGTACGGCCGTTGCCATCTATGACGGCCACCAGTAGGCGTCGCTATACCGGGAGCTCGACCCAGCTTCGGTTGGAGGCGATCCAGAGGAGGAGGCGCTCGGCAATCTGATGGGCGCCGTGGCGGAAGCGCTCCAGTTCGCGGCAAATGAAGGCGTGAAGGTTGGCGCTCCCACCCCGAGATGACGAGCTTCGGCGCCACGGAGGCCTCTGATCTCCACAGGCTGGGAATGCGAGTTGTGCAGGCCGGGCAGGAGTACCCCTGGGCAAGAGAGTCCGCTCGCGCTTAAGGAACCCGACACGCAGCTCGGGATCATCAGCGAAGCCCTGAGCGCCGGCACGGCCTCCATCTGATCAGTGGGGACCGGCTCCTCGGTCGCTTGTCCCCGCGGTGTCAAGAGAGGCCACCAGACGAGGCAGCGCGTCGGCTCGATCGTCGCCACGACTGAGCCGGCGCTGGTTGCCTGATGGATGTGCCCACGCGTGTAGTTCCATCGGTAGTCAGGGGCGCGGTGTCCGCACGGCACCCGTTTCCCCATTCCCCTTTCGATCCGGACGTGCGGTCCCGAAGATCGTGGATTCCTCCTGGTGGTGGAGGGCCGTGAACGAAACCCTTGACAGCGTTCAGGCTTGCTGGTTACCCTTGACGCCGTACAAGGATATAGCTCAAGATGGATCTCAGAGACATTGAGCAAGCGGCGATCGAGCAGGTTGGGAGTCGAGCGCACAAAGAGAGGTCACCCGGTGTTCTACCCGCCAGATCCGACAAGGGACCGATCTACGGCTCGGGCACGCCGAGTGATTGGCGCTCGATCCGCAACCTGCTGGCAAAGCTCAAGTCGGCGGGCTTGATATGGCCTTGGACGGCAACCCAGAGGAGAACACGGAAGTCATGAAGGAATGGAGCGTCGAGCTGCAGGCCTTGACGCCGGCGCCTGTTGAGGAACTGGCAGAGCGCCTCATCGACTACTTCGCGGATCGTGGACCCGCGGTATCGCTGGAGCGGGACCGAGTAGAGGTGCGGCTCGACGTTGCCGGTGATTCGCCCAACGAGGCCTTTCAGGAGGCCTTGACCCTCCTTTCGAAGGGCTTCCCCGAGCTCTACGTTGTCAGGGCGCAGGTCGACGCCGTAGAGGATCTCGAGCGGCGCCTCGAGCAGTCGAATGCGCCGGAGCTGCTTGGGCTCGCGGAGGTCGCCGAGGAGCTCGGCGTGAGCAAGCAGCGCGTGTCAGAGCTGGCCAGCGGCGCGAGCTTCCCGGCGCCCATCGCCCGGCTCAAGTCGGGTCCGGTGTGGCAGCGCTCCGCTCTGGTCCGTTTCATGCGGTCGTGGAAGCGAGCGCCCGGCAGGCCCGCACGGGCGAAGCGTTAGGCGGCTCCGCTCAGCAGACGGCCTTTCGCAGAGTCGGCCCGCGGGTCAGCGGTGATGGCGCGGGCGCCGACGGGCCACGCCGGAGCTATCACCTCGACCTCGTTTGCGTCTCGGTCGCCCGAGGCTCCGGCATCACTTGGTCCCTTCGGCCGGCGATATCACCTCCACCTCGTTCCCGTCCGGGTCGTCGGCTGAGATTGAGGTGTTCACAGCGTGCGTTGCGCCCACGACTCAAGGGTGGCGGCGAGCCGATGCAGCTCCACCTCATCTTTCGCGACCCCAAGCACGAGGTCGACGGCAGCATCCGCCCGGGGCAGCTGGAGACGCCACCCGTTGAGCCCGTAGAAGACGAGGGTCGCAGCGAACCCCAGGCGCTTGTTGCCATCGATGAGCGGGTGATTGCGGACCAGCGACTCCATCAGCGCCGCAGCCTTAAGGTGGATAGTCGGGTACAGGTCGTCGCCGAACATCGTCGCCTGTGGCCGGTAGGCGGATGCGTCGAGGAGTCCGGCGTCGCGAACCATGCGCGTCGTTCCAAACATCCGCTCGACCATGGCGAACAGATCCTCAAGCGTGAGGTATGTCACTGCGCCCGGTCTACAGGTCCCTCAGCCGTTCGATCGTGTAGGCGTGCTCGCTCATCACCTGGTCGGTCAGCGCCAGCACCCGCTCACGCCGCTCCGCGTCCTCGATGCGGCTCAGTACAGCCAGCCGTGCCACCTCGTTCATGGAGCGATGCTCGCGCGCCGCTTGCGCTCGCAGCCGCACCATCTCCTCGGGGTTGAGTCGGAGGTTCAGGGCCATGAGGCAAATGGTACCACCTACGACCCCATTGTCATACCAAAACCGACACCATCATAGTACGGATCAGGTTTCGAGCCGGATTTCGGGCAGCATGATCACGATGCCTGGCGTGAGGCGAGGCAGGGGCGAGGACCCGCTGCTGAGCGACGACGAGCTCATCGCAGAGCGGAGGCGGTGGTTCGACCTCTACCTGAGTCAGCGGAACGTTTCCGCGCCAAGCCGCGACTCGAAGCACACCTGCCCGTGCTGCGGTCACCGCACCCTGGAAGAGCGAGCGGCCTACGAAATCTGCTCGGAATGTGGATGGGAGGATGATGGTCAGGACGATCACGACAGCGGGGTGGTACGCGGTGGCCCAAACGGCAATCTGAGCTTGGAGGCCGCGCGTGCCGCTTATGTGGCGCGTGGCAATGTGCCGGAGCCCCACATACCGCCGTCAGCGCCGAAATAAGCGGCTGGCCGCGGTCAGTCCCCTCGTAGTCAGGATCCGGAGATACACACTCGACCTCGTTGCCGCCCGGGTCGTCAGTGTCGAGGGGCGTAGGCGGGCATGCAGGCGAAGTCGACGTCGGTGTCGGGCCAGCGGTGCCGGAGTCGGTCGGCCGTGTGGCGAGCCCAGCCGGCGAGGTGGGGATGCACGCCGAAGCGGGCCGCCGTGGCCGCGGCAGCCTCGAGCGTCGCCACCATCTGCAGGCGGCTGTGATCCCCCGGCGGTCGACCATCGAGCAGGTCGAGCCGGGCTAGGCGGAACAGCGCATAGGTGAGGGCGGCGGAGCTGACGCCCATTCCGTAGCGCCGGTCGTCCGCGACCTCCGGGATGGAGTCGCTGACGGCCGCCCGGTAGGCGTCCTCGGTGGCGTCGGTCGACGGGTCGGCCACGGTGATCCACATCGGACCGGGGATGTACAGGCAAGCGATGTCGGACAGGGCGTGGCGGAAGCCGGCGAACTCGTAGTCGATGAGCTTGCCGTCAGCTCCATCAGCCAGCAGGAAGTTGTTGACCCCGGCATCGCCGTTGGAGAACGCCAGGAACGGCCCAGGCTCCGTCAGCTCCTGGACGGCACGGGCGACGTCGCCCTCCACCCCCACGGTGAGCGCGACGTCCAGGGTGTCGGCTAGAGCGTGCACGTCCGGCCAGGGAGTGAAGAACCGCCGGCGCTCGGCGAGCGGGTCGACGGGCCCGTGCCGGGTGCGTCGCTGGTAGTACCGCTCGTCCTGGCCGGCCGTTGCGGCGTGGACGCAACCGGTGGCCGCCGCGAACTCGACGAGGTTCGCCGCCACTGCCGGGTCGTGAGGGTGCGAGGCGAGAAGGGCGGCGAGCGGGACCCGGGGCGCGAGGTCCTCCAGGACCAGCACCGAGGCGGGGAGGTCCGCGGCGAGGAGGCGCGGGCTCAGGTGCAGACCCAGGTCGGAGAGGAACTGGAGGGCGACGCACTCGGTGAGCTGCTGAGCCGGGTCGGTCCGGAACCCGCGAGGATCATCACGCAGCCATTTAACGATCACCGTCGACGGCGGACCGGGAACCCGCTGCGCCCTCAGCACCGACCACGGCTCGAGCACACGCCAGCCCGCGACCTCGGCCGGGCCGAACGCGTCGTTCAGCAGTTGTTCGATCGCCGCGGCCGTCGGCCACCACCGGGGGCGCCCGACGAGCTCAGGGCGTGGAATCAGCCGAAGGCTCCGGTTCGGGCGGCAGGCCGCACGACGGCCGTCCTGAGCCTGCGTACGCCCAGCCGCTCAGGTCCGGCACCTCGAGACCGTGGGCGCCAAGGATCGAGCACACGTGCGCCCGGTGCTCCGCGCCATGGTGGACGGCCTGCGTGAGGAGGAGACCCGCATTGATGGCGGCGAGCTCGCTCTGGCTGTCCAGGAAGCTCAGGCCATCGACGCCCCTGTCGCTCCAGGTCGGCGCGTACGGTGGCCACGGGCGGCGGCGGTCCCTGCTCGGTCGACACAACCTTCTGATCCTCGATCCAGCGACGAAACGCAATGTCGCCCTGGACCAGGTGCGCCAGCGTCGCGTGGATGGAGCCGTACGTGCCAGAAATGGAGAGCGCAAGCTGTTCCTGCGACAGCTCGAGGCAGAGGTCGATCAGCCGCAAGGTCGCCCAGACGTGGTGGCCAACGATCATGCGGAGATGGTCCACCCCGAGCGCGAGCATGCTGCTCGCGCGAGGCTCCCCGATCACTCCTCCCCCAGGACCGGAGATATACATTCCACCTCGTTCCCGTCCGGGTCGTCCACATAAAAGGTGCGGACGCCCTTCAGTACCGGGTGGACGCCGTCCCGCACCTCGAGCCCTACTGCCCGGCACCGCCCAATCAGTTCTTCGTAGTGGTCGGCCGAGACGTTGAACGCCATGTGGTGCAGCGGCCGCAGGGGTTTTGCCATGGGGAACGCGCCCGACGGGTCGGGATGCGGCACCAGGACGATCATCTCCGGCACTGGCCCTTCCCCGGGCCCGGCCAGCAGGAACTTGTTCGGTAGCCCTGGCGGCGAGATCACCGACAAGCCAAACAGGTCGCAGTAGAAGGCCAGCGCTCGGCTCATGTCGCGGACCCAGAGCACGATCTCCGCCAGGTGCAGCACCGGGCGGGGGGATGAGCCGGTCATGCCGCAGCGGCGGCCTCCATCATCGTGCACAGGTTCACTTCTGGCGCTCGTGGCGGCACCGAGCAGCCGGGCGCCAGCAGCAGGCCGCGGCCGCCGGTGGAGGCTATGGCGTCCTCGACCTGCGCCTTGATCGCCCCTGGTGGGCCCCCGACCAGCACCCCACGCTGCTCCAGACCCCCCATCACCGCCTTTCCAGTCAACCTGCGGGCATCGCCCAGGGGCGGGTTGCCCTGGTTGTGGATCGAATAGCTGACCGCCTGGACAGGCAGCCTCCGGCCCACGTCCATATTCACGTGCGATCCGCAAAGGTGCACGACGTTGAACCAGGCAGCCGCTGGTAGGGCCTCCACGATACGGAGGTCCGTCGGGAAGACCAGCTCGTCGTAGACCGCCACCGGCATCGCATCGGGGGTGGCGAACCCCGAGATGGCGTAGAAGATGCCGGCAGCCCCAGCCGACACCGACTTGCGTGAGAAGTCGATCAGCGCGTCGGCGATCCGGTCCAGCGCAGGTAGCACCACGTCCGGGTTTGCCCGCATCTCTCGTACGAGCTTGCGGTTCTCGCGGCCGACCAGGTAGGAGGCCACCGACAGCGGTGAGAACACCGTCTGCAGGACCGGGACACGGTCGCCGAGACCCTCGACTACCAGCTGCAGCGCGCGCACCTGGTCGTCCATCGCCTCCTGGTTGACCAATCGCAGGCGCTGCCAGTCCTCGAGGCCCCTCACCGGCGGCTCATCGATCACCGGTGCCCGCAGGCTGTGACCCGCCGAGCGGTACTTGGCGCCGAAGGCCTCCGCGAAGAAGGTGGCGCGAGGCTGGAACTTTACGAAGTCCCATTCGAGGCGGCGAGCACGCTCCACGGTCACCTGTGCCAGCCGCTCTGGTGACCACTCGTCGCGATAGCGGTGTCCCCAGGCCCCAGCTGCGGGCCGGTCGACGGCGCCGCCGGCAAGAGTGGCTTCTACGCGGGCGCGCGAGTCCACGCCCGCAGTCTAAGCCCGACAGCCGGCCGCTGGCAGACCCTCGGTGACGGGCCTCAGCCCGAATTCGTGCTCAGCAGCCGATCCAGCCGACGAGTTGATCGACCCGCGTGCGGTCCAACCCGCGCACGATGCGATCTTTGTCGAGGATGAGCAGTGGCGTGACCTCGCCGTCGAGGTCTTCCCACTCCCGCCGTGCTGTCGGGTCGCCGTTATCGATCTGCCGCATCTGGCAGCCAATGCCCAACCCCTGCAGGTAGTCCTGCATCACCCGGGAGTCCGCGTCGCCCGCCCGACAATACATGATCGCGTCCATTTGCACTCTCCGCTTCTCATTTGAACAGCTGATGCTGGTTTCGTCAATAGGTAAGCGGCTATCCATAGAAACAATCTATGAGTCCATAGGGCCCGCTGCTGCGACCAAGCGCCGCTCTGTCCCCGGCGGCTGCGGCCGCCGGCGGTCACGCGGGAAGCCGGAGAAATCCTCACCTCCGAACTGGTGGGCGGTATCATCCGCCAGGGATGGATGTCGCCGCGGAAGCCGCCCGGCTCAGGACCGCGGCAGAGGCGAAGCCGCTCAGATTGCCGGTGAACCGCCGCATCGACGACCGCCATCGCGTCCGAACCGAAGATGGATTGACCGTCTGGTTCACAATCCAGCTGTCGCCCAATCGCCGAATCAGCGAAGCGGTCTTCGAGCGTGACGCGAGCAGGCCGACGTACGTCGAATGCCGCGCTTGGCTTCGCGAGCTGCTGCCGGATCAGGAGGCGGTCGAGGCCCCAGGCCTCCCTGACGCGCCCGTACGGCGGTTCGAGCTGTTCGAGGCGTTGTCGCGCCACGAAGCGAGGCGGGCCTGATGGCGCTGCCCCCCCTGGTCCTCAAGCAACTGGCGCAGATCGTGGGGAACCAGCACATCGTGCACAGCCCGAACGACCTGCGCATCTTCGAACGCGACGGCTCGATTGCTGGCGCCATACCGGACGCGATCGTCCTGCCCGCGGACCGAGGCCAGGTGGTCGAGGTGGTCAAGGTCGCCGCCAAGAACCACATCCCGATTGTTCCCCGAGGCGCCGGCACCGGCTTGTCGGGCGGTGCCATCACCCTCAAAGGCGGCATCGCTCTGCAGCTGACCCGGATGCGCCGGATCGTAGAGGTCGATCCGATCGCCCGCACTGCCACGGTCGAGCCGGGTGTCGTGAACGCCGACCTCCAGCAGGCCGCCGGGAAGCGCGGCCTCTTCTACGCCCCCGACCCGTCCTCCCAGAAGGCCTGCACCATCGGTGGCAATGCCGCCGAGAATTCCGGTGGTCCGCACTGCCTCTACTACGGCGTCACGACCAACCACGTCATCGGTCTAGAGGTCGTCTTTGCAGACGGCAGCACGGCCTGGCTGGGCGGGGACGCCCCCGATCGTGTCGGCCTGGACCTGCTCGGCATCATGGTCGGATCGGAGGGCACACTGGGCACGATCACCCAGGTCAAGGTGAAGCTGCTCCCTCTGCCCGAGTCAGTCGTGACGTTGATGGCTGCCTTCCCGACGATCGAGACCGCGAGTCACGCGGTGTCAGACATCATCGGCCATGGCATCGTGCCGGCGGCTCTGGAGATGATGGACCAGGTCACGATCGGTGCCGTCGAGGCTCATTACCGGGCTGGCTACCCCGTCGATGCGGGGGCTGTCCTCCTCGTCGAGGTCGATGGGCTGCGCGAGAGCTGCACCGAGCTGGCCGACGCCATCGAGCGCATCTTGCGCACCAACGAGGCAACCGGCCTGCGCGTGGCAGCCGACGCCGAAGAGCGCGAGCTGCTCTGGGCCGGCCGCAAGGGGGCGATCGGCGCGCTCGGGCGCATCCGCCCGAACTACTACCTGCACGACGGGGTCGTGCCGCGCACCCGACTGCCCGACGTCCTGCGCCGTGTCACCGAGATCGGCCAGCACTACCGGTTGCCGGTGGCCAATGTCTTCCACGCAGGGGACGGCAATCTGCACCCCAACATCCTCTTCGACCTCAGGGACGGCGCAATCATGGACCAGGTCGAGAAGGCCGGCGAGGAGATGCTCTACGCCGTCGTCGAGCTGGGCGGAACACTGTCCGGCGAGCACGGCATCGGCATCGAGAAGAACGCGTTCATGCCCTGGATCTACAGTCCGGACGACCTTGACGCCATGCTCCGCGTCAAGCAGGTCTTCGACCCTGGCGGCCTGCTGAATCCCGGCAAGATCTTCCCCGACCCGGGACGGGAATCCACCGCCCTGCGGGGTCGCGCGGGCTTCTGCGCCGAGGCTCAGTGGTGGTAGACGGGCTGACGCCAAAGCGCGTCGAGAAGCCGTCGACCGCCCAGGAAGTCGCGGAAGTTCTGCGGGCAGCAGCCGAGGCCGACCAGGCGGTCGTGCCCGTGGGTGGCGGTCGGGCGCTCGGCCTCGGCGACCCCCTGGAGCGGTTCGACGTGGCTCTGGAGACGCGTGGGTTGAACCGCGTCATCGAGATGAGCCAGGCGGACATGACCGTCAGCATCGAGGCCGGCGTGACGGTCGAGGAACTGAACGCGGAGCTGGCTACGATTGGTCAGTTCGTGCCCGTCGACCCTTTCAACGCGCCCGGCCACACTCTCGGAGGAGTGTTGGCGGCGGGCCTCACGGGCCCGATGCGGATGCGCTACGGCTCACCCCGAGAGTTCGTCATCGGCCTGCGCGTAGCGCTGCCCAACGGGCGGCTCGCCAGCAGCGGCGGCCGAGTGGTCAAGAACGTGAGCGGGTACGACCTCAACAAGCTGCACCAGGGAGCGCTGGGCTCGCTGGGCGTGATCGTTGCGGCATCGTTCAAGGTCTTTCCGCGACCGCTTTACGAGGTGACCCTCGAAGCCAGGCCCGAGGACGGCTGGCGTGAGGCGGCTCGCGCCCTGGCGCTCCCGATGCCGCCGGTCGCGCTGGAGCTCACGAGCGAGGGCCGCCTCCTGGCGCGGCTGGCCGGGTCTCGGGAGGGTGTGCTGCGGATGGCCAGGGAGCTGGGCTGGCCGGAAGCAGCCGGCGACGTGTGGTCCAACCACTCGATGCGCGGAGGCAGCACGTGGGCTCGCGTGTCGGTGCCGCCCGGCAGGCTCGCAGACGTGGTAGGGAGCTTCCAGGGCAAGGCCGAATGGTGGGCCTCACCAGGAGTTGGCGTCGCCCACTGGCTGGGCGACCTCGACGCGGAAGCGGTGCGTCTGGCGCGCCGCGCCGCAGAGCAGGCCGGCGGCGCGTTGGTGCTCCTTGAGGCGCCGGTCGACCTCAAGCGCGAGGTGGGTGCATGGGGCCAACCGCCATCGACCCTTCCCTGGATGTGCACTTTGCGCAATGCGTTCGATCCCAAACGGACGCTCTCACCCGGGAGGTATCTCACCTAGACGATGGGCCTCGATATCCGAAAGCCCGAGACGTTCCAGGGTCCCGATTCCCCGTCGGACGACGACCTGGCCACCTGCGTTCACTGCGGCCTCTGCCTGAACTATTGCCCCACGTTCCGCATCACCGGCTTGGAGACCGAGTCGCCGCGCGGTCGCATCTACCTGATGACCCAGTGGAAGCGCGGCGGCCTCCCCTTCACCGAGGATCAAGCGCGCCACATCGACCTTTGCCTGGGCTGCCGGACCTGCGAGGCGGTCTGCCCGTCGGGCGTGCCCTACGGGCGCATCATCGAGCACGGTCGCGCGGAGGTCGAGCGGCTGCGGCGGCCTAACCCGCGCAGCTTTCTCGTCCGCCAGGCGCTTCGTGGCCTGCTTGCTCACCCCGGACGGCTGCGGGCTGCCGGGGCCGTCACTCGGGTGGCCCAGCGGATGCACCTGACGAACATGGTGGCTCAGTCCCGGACTCTCCCACCGCTGTCCAGGCCCTTCCGCCCGCCACGCGGGAACGTAGCTCCCGCAATCGGGGAGAGGCGCTACCGTGTGGCCTTCCTCACCGGCTGCGTGATGCCGATCTTCTATCCCGGAGCCCACGACGCCTCGGTCCGGTTGCTTCAGGTGGCCGGCTGCGATGTGTGGTTCCCGCGCGAACAGCGGTGCTGCGGGGCGCTCTTCGCTCACAACGGTGACCTCGACGGCGCCCGGCTGCTGAGAGACCACAACGAGCGCGCCTTTGGCATGGAAGCGTTCGACTACCTGATCGTCAACTCGGCCGGCTGTGGTGCTCACTTGAAGGACTTCTATGCCGGTCTGGGGCCACGCGTTCGGGACCTGACCGAGTTCCTCGTGGAAGCGGGCCTGCCCGAACCAACTCGCGAGCTGAAGGTCCGCGTGACCTATCAGGACGCCTGTCACCTCGTCCACGCGCAACGCGTGAGGAAACAGCCACGCCGGCTCATCACGTCCCTTCCGGGGGTCGAGATGGTCGAGATGGCGCACCCAGACATCTGCTGCGGCTCGGCCGGCATCTACAACGCGATTCAGCCGCAGATGTCGCAGCAGATCCTGGAGGAGAAGCTCGACGATTTGCTGACGACTGAACCGCAGGTCGTGGTCACGGCCAACCCCGGCTGCCAGATGCAGCTCGAAGCCGGACTGCGATCGCGGGGGCGTGCCGACATCGCCGTCATGCACATCGCCGAGCTGCTCGCCGAAGCCTACTGAGCTACTGCGAAGTCTCCACCCGACCTAGCACCCGCACCCGGCCACTTGCCACCCCAGGCAAGGTGAGGTCCAGCTCGAGCTGGTGGTCTCCCGGCTCCAGCTGAGCGTCCGGCACCTCGACCAGCAGCTCCATGTCGCGGCCCACCGGCAGGTCCAGGCGTCGTGGCAGCGGCAGCCGACCCGACTCGGTCTGGACCAGCACGCGACCTTCCACCTGCCGTTCGTCCAGGCGGAGATCGGCGACGCGAGTGAGCACGGCCGGGCGGGTCAGGTTGCGCAGCGTGAAGCGCACCCCTTCGCTGTCGGGCCGGAGGCTGTCGCGCAGAACGATCCGATCGACGAGGTAGTCGGGCAGCATCGGCCGGCGGCGGCCCGTCATCAGGCCCTCAGCCACCCTGAAGCCAAACGTCGATCGGACGGGCTGCAGGCCCTGAATTCGCAGTTCGGCCTCCAGCACGTAGTCACCTTCCGCGTCGAGCGGCAGCGTCAGGTTGGTGAGTTGAAGGGCCGGTTCGGCCGACGTCGGCAGGCTGAACCCGGCGGATCCCGAGTACGACTTGCGCCGCACCGCGTCGCGAAGCCAGCCCAGGCCGCTGCGCTGCAGCGGCCGCTCTCGCCACACCGCCCAGCGCACCTGGGCCGATCCGCTCACCCGGGGGTCGTCATTGACCACGATCAACCTGAAGGTGACCGCCTGACCGGGCTGCCAGCCGGCCCCGCATGGCTGAAGGGCGATGAAGCCCACCGGGTCGATGATCACCCGCACCGGCGCGAACGCTTCCCGAACAACCTCGAGGGCGGCTCTTGGCACGCGGGCGCTGTCGGCCAGGCCGAAACCAACCCCGGGGAAAGGGTCCACGAGCTGGTAGACGAGCGCACCCCAGCAGGGCTCGAACTTACGCTTCCGAAGCTGGTCGATCGCGTATCCGAGGAGCTGCGCCTGGTACTCCTGGCCACCGGTCACGAAGTCCTCGAGGCTCTCGTGCTCCTCAGGCAACCCCGCCCCGTGCTCGGCCCACGCTGGAAGCTGGAACCCGGCGTACAGCCACTGGGGATCGTCGGATCGTAGCGGCCAGCGCGCGCCCAGACCCTCCCATGCCGCCGAACCCAGGCTTGGTGCGGCCTGGGCGCCGAACTCGCTTACGAAGCCGGGCAGGGCATCCGCGAACCCACTCCAGCTGCCGTCACGCCATCCCAACCAGAGGTGGTGGTCGAGGTCGCCGGACGCAGCCAACGCGGTCCGCGTCGGGTCCAACTCCTCGATGATGGCCTTGATCTCGTGGTCGATGGTGTAGTTCTGCCTGACGGCATGAACGTCCGCGAGGGCGGCGTTGGCAGCAACCCAGGGTGGGTCGTCGTGGGCGATCCACATCAGCACGGAGGGGCGGTTGCGCAGCAGCTCGACCATCTCCGGTACCTGGTTGCGAACCGCCGTCTCGAAGAAGCGGCTCTCCTCGGCCGACGCGTGGTAGGCGTATGACAGGGTCAGCGGGAAGTCCGCGATGACGAGCATCCCGGCCTCATCCGCTTTCCTGTAGAACTCGTCCGGCAGCACGTGCCCGTGCACGCGCAGCGCGTCGAGGTTGCACTCCCGGGCCAGCCGCAGGTCGGCCTCGAAGGTGGCCTCCGTGAGCTGGTCCAGACGCAGGCTGGGCGTGTAGTTGGCTCCGCGGAGGAACATCGGCTGGCCGTTCACGGCCACGTGCCAGCCGTCGTGCGCGGCCTCGACGGCAACGTCACGGAACCCGAACTGGTCCTCCGCCCGCACGGACTCACGGCCGCCGATGGTGACTGTCGTAACGCACCGGTAGAGCATGGCCTCTCCAGCCCTCCACGGCTGCCAGCGGCGAGCCTGAGGCACGCTCAGGGTCATCTGGTTCGTCTGCTCGCTGCCGCCGGGGATCTGAAAGCGGCGAATGATCCGCAGTGGTCGCAGCTCCGTGCCGGTGACCTCCACCTGGAGGTCGCCCTTCATCTCGCGTGCGTCGAGGTTGCGCAGCCGAACCTCCACGTCGAGCCGGCCGGCATCACCGGCGTCCAGGTTCGGCCGCAGCCGGACCCACTCCAGGGAGACTGGGCCCAGGTACTCCAGCTCCACCGGCCGCCAGAGGCCGACCGGCACCTCCCACCGATAGGGGTCGGGAAGGCTGAACCACACGGCGCCCGGGTAGGGCCGGCTGTCGCCGTCGCTGAATATGCCCATCACGTGGCGCTTGCGAGAGAGATCGGTCTCGATCGGCGCCTCGCAGCAGATGACGAGCAGGTTCTGGTCCCGGAGCTGCGATGTGACGTCGAAGCCGAAGGGGGCGAAGTACCCGTAGTGCGAGCCGAGCATGCGGCCGTTGAGCCAGACATGGGTGGCGAGGAAGGCGCCTCCAATCCGAAGCAGCACCCGTCCGTCGTGGTCCGGCCGCGGGAACCTCGTGCGGTACCAGATGGCCGAACGACCCGCCACAGCCGCCTGCTGCAGCGGTACGGTCACGGGTTCCCAGCGGCGACCGCCGCCAACGGGCAGGCCCTCGGCCTCGCCCTCGCCGAGGGGGTGCCAGGTGGACTCCCACTGCCCCAGGGCACGGATGCCCCCGGCGCCCTGGCGCAGTGGCAGGGTGAGGCAGTCGTTCACCGTGCGTACGCCCCGTCTGCCGTGTTGCAGAAGCGCACGACCACGTCGGGCAGCGCCTCCCGAAAGAGATCCTTCGCGCCCGCCTCGAGCAACGCCAGCAAGCTGCCGCCGAAGCCGGCGCCCATGAGCCGCGCGCCGAGGCAGCCGGGCGTAACCCACGCCCGTTCGACCAGCGCATCCACCTCCGGGGTGGATACCTCGAAATCGTCACGGAGGCTGCGGTGCGACGCCTTGAGCAGCTCGCCCAGGGCACTCCTGTCGCCGGCCTCCAGAGCATCCGCGAATTCGTGCACCCGCCGGATCTCAGACTCGACGTGGCGTCGCCGCTGCGGCATCCCGCTCTCGGCCTCCCGCCGCCGCAGGTTGTACGGCGTGTCGGCCAGCGACCGGTGGATGCCCGAGTCGATCACCGCCAGGACCAGGTCGCCGGGAAAGGGCACCAGCCGGTAGTCGAGCGTCCCGCAGTCCAGGAGCAGGGCGTAGCCCCTGCGCCCGAGCGCGGCCGCGAACTGGTCCATCACTCCAACCTGGACGCCGGTCGCCCGTTGCTCGGCTCGCTGACAGGCGAGGGCGGCCTCCGCTCCATCGAGGTCCGGCCGCAGACCGGCTGCAGTCGCAACCAGCAGGGCCGCCGATGAGCTCAAGCCCGAGGCGGGAGGCACGTCGGAGACCACGCTCAGTGCTTGGGGTGATGCACCCAGCTCCTCGCCCACCGCGCGAGCGTACGGCAGACCGCCTGGTACCGCGCTGGCCATGGACCAGTCGTCAGCGGGGTGGCCTCGGACCGTCGTGAACCGGTCGACGGCCGCAGGCAGGACGACCCCACCGAGGTAGTCCACGTGCTCGCCGATCAGGTTGACCCGGCCGGGAGCACGCCCGATCCAGGTCTGGTCGGATGTGCTCACGCAGCTCTGTGCCCAGACCGCTCAGCCGCCAACTGCCGCCTTCACCGCTTCTTCGGCGGAGACTGCCATGGGGACGCCCTCCAGCTCCCAGCTCGCCAGTGCAACCACCGGCCGGCCGCGCTTGCGAGCCAGGGCGATCTCGCTCAGAGTGCCCCAGCCACCCCCGATCGCGATCACGGCGTCCGCGGCTGCGGTCAACACCGCGTTGCGCGCCTCTCCGAGCCCGGTCGCGATGGCCACTGTCACGTAGGGGTTGGCAGCCGAGCGGTCGCCGCCGGGAAGGATCCCAACGACGGTACCGCCGGCAGAGGCGGCACCTTCTGCGGCCGCCTCCATCACCCCGCCGAGGCCACCGCACAGCACAACAGCGCCTGATTCGGCAAGCCGCCTCCCGACCTCGCGGGCCAGCGCTCGCTGGTCGGGGCGGGGGTCCGAGGCGCCGCAAACGGCGACGTACCGGTTCACCGCGCTGGAGTCTAAGCGTTATCCCAGAGGTTCTGTCCGTTGGGGGAGCCCAGGTTGCGCGCGTCACTTCTCACGAGGTCCCGCAATCGCCCTCCTGACAAGACCTATACTTCACCTCGAAGTCCACCGCCCATTGGGCAAAGGAGGTGAGGCGTAAGTTGGATCACCCTAGTCGTGGAGCCAACCGCCTCGTTTGCCAGCCCGGAGTGTCGGAGGGGTCCCTCTAGACGCTGCCGAAATCCCTAGCCCGGCTCCAGGAGTCGGAGGTGGGAGGCTCTGCGAGTAACGTTCCGGAGACGGAAGCAAAGAACCCGGACCCGCGTCCGGGTTCTTTGTCTTTGCCGGGTTTCCTTACTGTGGAGCGGGTGACGATCGAGGACATCGCCGAGCTTGTGAACCGAGCACCCAGCGGCTGGGTGAAGGAAATGGGGATCACCATCCTCAAGGCCACTCCCGAGGAGGTCACGTGCGAGTGGGATGTGACCGACAAACACCTCCAGGGCTATGGCATCGTGCACGGAGGAGTCCACTGCGGAGTGGTCGAGACCCTGGCCTCGATCGGTGCCGCGATGGTGGCTCATCCCCGAGGGCAGCGGGTCGTGGGCCTCGAAAACAGCACGTCGTTCATCCGCGCGGTTCGCACGGGCAGGCTGTACGCCTTCGCCCGTCCGGTGACCCGGGGTCGGATGACCCAGGTTTGGGAGGCCGGGATCCGCGACGAAGAGGACAAGCTGGTTGCGCAGGGCCGGGTGCGTCTTCTCTGCATGAATGAGGAGCGGCCCCTCGGCTGAGGAGCTCGCGGGCCCGCCAGGCCCAGCCATGACTCAGTGTCCTGTGGCGTAGCTGAAGATGATCTGGTCGATGAGCCTCTCCACCGGCGCCAGGTCGTCCGTGAACACCTGCGAGTGATAGGGCGACGCGCGCAGACTGCCAGTGCCATCAACCAGCACGGTGTCAGCGACGGTTCTGACCAGGGGCTCTCGGGCCAAGCCCAGGTTGTGCACGACGTCGTCCATCGTGGTCGGCTCCTCCGTCCCATAGATCAACGTGTTGTTGAAGCGCGGCACGTCAACCAGGTAGACGTTCGGGAAGACCGAAGCCATCGTGCTCGCCAGCGCGTCCACCAGCCGGTAGTCGGTCTCGGTCCTGCCCGCATTGACGATCACCGACCCTCCGGGGTTCAACCGGTCCTTGGCCAGGCTGAAGAACTCCTTCGTCGTCAGGTGGAATGGGATGTACGGCTGCCGGTAGGCATCCATCACGATGACGTCGTATCGGCCAGTCTCGGTCGCCAGCCAGTACCTCGCGTCCTGCACCACCGGGTGCACATTCGGCTCGTCGAGGTGGAAGTAGCGGTGCGCGACGTCGATGATGTCGGGATCGATCTCGACCCCTGTGATATCGACGGAACCGCCGAAGGCCGACGTGAGCTGACGGGCCGCCGTCCCTCCGGCCAGACCCAGGATCGCCACCCGTGATGGCCGTGGATCCTGCTTCTGGGCCGGACGGAAGTACGAGCCGAGCAGCATGTAGTCCCACGGTCCTCCCGTAACCAGCGACTGCGAGTCATAGATCGAGTGGACCGCCTGGCCCTCATTGAGGATCAGCTCAGTCTTGCTGCCGACCTGGACGACCTGGATGTAGTGGTAGGCGCCATCCTTCTCATAGACCAGCGTGCCGACGGCGGGCGGCTTGATCCCGTGTTGCTGGAACACCGCCCCGAGCAGCACGATCAGCAGGAAAGCCGCGAACACCCAGCGCCGTGGCCAGAGTCCCGCGAGCGTTCGTGGCCAGAGCCCGAGGATCGACAGGCCCAGCAGCGCGACGCTGAACATGACCAGCGTCGGCCGCGTTCCAAATGTCGGGATCATCCAGAAGACAGGGAGGAAGGTGCCCAGGATGCTGCCGGCTGTGCTGAGGCCGTAAACGGCCCCGGCGGTGTTGCCGCCCGTTTCCACGTCCTTGAGGAGCAGACGGATCGCGAAGGGCGACACGCAGCCCAGCAGGATCACGGGGATTGCAAACAGCAGGACCACCGCCAGCAGAGTGCCCAGCACCAGGCCGACCGAGACCGTCGCGAACCCCTGCTGCGACTGGAGCAGTATCGGATAAGCGATCAACGGGATGAGGCCGATCCAGAGGCCGGCCCACGCGGTGAGTTTAAAGAGGAGATCGACGCTCGGCCTCCGGTCAGCCAGGCGGCCTCCGATAACGTAGCCGATGCTCAGGTAGATCAGCACAAGGCCGATTAGGACGCCCCAGACGTAGAGGCTTGTGCCGAAATAGGGCGCCAGCAGACGGGACGCGCCGAACTCGATACCCAGCGACGCCATGCCCGACACGAATACAAGGGGGAGCAGGAGGCGACGGGCATTCACTTCGGCCGAAGCTTACAACTCCCGCTAAACTGCTCCGCTACCTTCCGCCCAGCGTCTCGTCCTCTCGTCCATCGGCAAAGGAAGGCGCACCCTGACTTCGGCGTAGAGATCGCCAGCCTGTCCCCCCCTCTGGTCCGGCATGCCCAGGCCGCGCAGCCGCAGCCGCGTTCCGTTCTGAGTCTCCGGAGGCACGTTCAGCTTGACACGACTGCCCTTCAGCGTTGGAACGTCCACCTCGCCGCCGAGAAAGGCCGTCGCCAGCGGCACCGGGACCGGCACCCGAATGTCCTTACCGTCTCGCACGAAGAGGGGATCGTGCGCCACCTGGACCCGAGCTCGGAGTCCGGGCACCCGCAGTACCGTACCATCCTGGACACCCGCCGGCACCTTGAGCTCGATTCGCTTACCGTCGGGCATGACCACCTGCCGAGCCGTACCCCGAAAGGCTTCCTGGAGAGTGATCTCGATGGTTCCCTCCGAGTCGACCGGAGACTGGGCGGCGTCGCCCCGCCCCCCGAAGATCGAGCTGAAGATGTCGCCGAAGCCGCCGCGTGCGCCGCCCATCCCTCCTAGCAAGTCCTCGATGGTATCGGCGTTGACCGTCTGGTAGCGACCTCCCGGTGCCCCGAAGGGCCCCGGTCCCTGGTCCGGGTCCATGCCAGCATTTGCCGCGGCTTGCCAATCCGGCCCGAAGCGGTCGTACAGCTTTCGCTTCTGGGGATCGGACAGCACGCCGTGCGCCTCAGAGATCGCCTTGAACCGGCTCTCCGCCTCCTTGTCCGCGGGGTTGACGTCGGGATGCAGCTTGCGGGCCAGCTTGCGAAACGCGCTCTGGATCTCCTTCTGGCTGGCATTCCGCGATACCCCGAGCTCCTCGTAGTAATCCTTGGTCTTCGGCATCGCCCACCAGTACATACCAACTTCTCGTGGTTGGCTAACGCTCGAAGGCACTTGTCAGATCGGCGCCACCATATTAAGCTGTCTTACTATCATGTTTCTACTAGCACTGTTGATCGTTTTTGTGCTGACCGGTGTCTTCGCTACACAGAACGGTGGCACTCAGTCTTTCACCCTCCTGGGGTATAGCTGGGTCGAGCCGCTCTGGGTGCCGACGGCGATCGGGGTGGGGATCGTATCCGCGCTCTTCCTGCTGCACATGGGCGGCGTCGACCTTGGCTACCGGTTCCGGCAGTTCGGTCACGACCGACAGGTCGAGGGACACCGGAATCTGATCGCCGACCTGCGCGACGAGAACAGCCGGCTTCGGGAAGAGCTGGCCGCGGCTCGTGGAAGACCGGTGAGCTCCACTCCCGCCCCGTCCTGGATCGACGGGCTCAGGTCGCAGGCGCGCCGGCTGGCGCGGCACTAAGCAAACGCGGTCTCAGGTCATCTCAGTGGCACCACGCGAGCCCAGACCCCGTCGGCAATCTCGAGGATGCCGTAGGAGGCCACGACACTGTCGCGTCGGTGCTGGATGACCTGAAGCCAGGACCACTCGAACCAGTTGGGGCGGAGGCTCAGCCGGCGCCGAGCCTCCGTCTTGTCGACGGTGTACACGGCGCCCGGGTTGAAGACCAGCGTCCCGCCCAGGAGCTCGGCGCGCGCCGTGTGAGTGTGACCGTAGACGACGACGTCCGCGTGGGGGAACCGGCGCTTGAGATGAACCGGTAGGCGCACGTGGGGCCAGAAGAGGCCCAGGCTCAGCGTGCCGAGCAGCGTCACCGGCTCTTCGATCAGGCGTGATCGGTTGCCGTGCACGACGACGATCCGGCGACCGCCTGCAGACACCTCCCGGTGCGCGGGCAGCTCTCCCATTGAACGGTCGTGGTCGCCTCTGACCGCTGCCACGGGTGCTATCTCAGCCAGGCGGTCGAGAGTGGATTGGCCGCCGACATCCCCGGCGTGCAGGATGAGGTCGACGCCACGCAGCCCCGCCAGGAGCTCCTGTGGTAACTCTTGAAGGAACTCAGGGCAGTGGGTATCTGCTACGACGCCAATTCGGACCACCGCCACTATTCTGGCGCGATGGCAATTTTCACCAACCTCTTGACAATCTCATAAGCCATGTTTTCTAATCTGACTCATGATTGACCAACGCAAGGCAGTGCTGGAGCGCGTCGCTCGCGGCGAGCTGAGCCCGGCCGAAGGCGCGGCGCTGCTGGAGGAGATGGATGCCCAGGCGGCAACCTCCCCACCGACCGATGACCCCCGTGACTGGACCGCAGACTGGGCTAGGGAGACCGATTGGGCACCACCCCAACAGGCCGGCCTGGGGGGCGAACGGGCAGCCAGGGTCCGGATCGTCCGGGCCATCGGAACTGCCGACATCATCGGCGACCCCACCGTGGTCGAGGCGGTGGCCGACGGGCCGCACAGCGCCAGGCGCGAAGGCGACACGCTGGTGATCGAAGGTGAAGAATACCCCTTCGGGATGCCCGGCTTCCATTTCGCCTGGGCTGGAGGGGGGTCTCGCCCGTACCGGCGTTGGCGCCAGCGCCGAGGCTTCCCCTTTGGTGACATGATGCCGCTCCGGGTACGCGTAAACCCGGACCTTCCGCTCGAGGTGGAGTCGCAGGCCGGCAAGCTGACGATCCGGGGTGTGCACGCGCCCATCAAAGCCGAGGTGCAGGCGGGCAGCACCGACATCGTGGACTTCCGCGCACCGCTCGACCTATCGGTCCAGGCGGGTAGCGTCCGGGCTCGAGGCCGGCTGGATCACGGCGCTTCGCGCATCCGCTGCGAGGCCGGGGGCGTGCGCATCCGGCTGGAACGCGGATCGAGCGTTCGGGTTTCAGCACGCACCACCCTCGGCAAGGTCCAGTTCGACAACGACGGCAGCGAGCCCTGGGTGATCGGCAGCGGCGAGGGAACTATGGAGATCAGCGCGACCATGGGTTCGGTCCGGGTGATGTCCGACTGATGACTCTCAAAGCCTCCCGATCCGCGCCACGCGATTGCCCCGTTTGCGGCGACCGGCTCGCACTGACCAGGCTGAGTTGCCAGTCCTGTGGCACCGAGCTCTCTGGAGAGTTCGAGTCGTGTGAGTTCTGCTCCCTGAGCCATGACGACCGGCAGGTGCTGCGGGTCTTTCTCGCCTCTCGCGGCAATATGAAAGAGCTGGAGCGCCACCTGGGGGTCAGCTACCCAACGGCGCGGGCTCGATTCGATGCACTGCTGGCCCGGCTCGGGTTGACTCCTGAACGGCCTTCGCCGCCGGGTGCGAACAGAGTCGAACTGCTGGAGCAGCTGGCCAAGGGCGAGATCGACGTGGACGAGGCAATGCAAAAGCTCGCCGAGCGTTGACCTCGGTCAGCGGCGAGCTCACCACCCCCCTCTCCGAAGGCCCCGGCGCGTCCTCGCGTCGGGGCCCTTCCGCTCTGCTTGGGCGGCACCATGGCCGATCATGCAGGAATGGGCACGCAAGTCACGGTTCCGCTCGAGGACATCGACCTCTCCGCGATCGACTTCTGGCTCGCCGGCAGCGACTACCGGGAGGCTGCTTTCGCAACCCTGCGCCAGTCGGCGCCGGTGCGCTTCTTCGAGGAGGGAGAGTTCCCAGGATTCCCCAAGGGCCCGGGCTACTGGGCGCTGACCCGCTACGAGGACATCGTCGAGGCCAGCCGCCGGCCGGATGTCTTCCGCAGCGGCCAGGGCACCACCATCTCGGATCTCCCCCAGGAGATCAGCGAGTTCTTCGGCTCGATGATCAACATGGACGATCCGAGGCATGCAAGGCTCAGGGGTATCGTCCAGAAGGGGTTTACGCCCAGGATGGTGGCTCAGGTCGAGCAGTACGTCCGCGACAAGGCACGGGCGCTCGTGGACGAAGCGCTCGACCGTCACCCGGATGGCAGGTGCGACTTCGTGGAGACCTTCGCTGCTCCGCTGCCCCTTCAGATCATCTGCGAGATGATGGGCATACCGCGCGACGACGAGCTCCGGGTCTTCGCCTGGACGAACGTCATCCTCGGCGCTGGCGATCCCGACTACGGCGGCTCGTTCGAGGGCCTGATGGCGAGCAGCCTGGAGATGTACGAGTACGCCCAGGCTCTGGGGGAGGACAGGCGTCTGAACCCCCGAGACGACATAACGAGCGCGCTCATGCGCGCCGAGCTGGACGGGGAGCAGCTGACTGCGTCGGAGTTCGGTTCCTTCTTCATCCTGCTGGTCGTGGCTGGGAACGAGACGACACGCAACGCCATCAGCCACGGTATCAAGGCGCTGACCGACTTTCCCGATCAGCGCAGGCTGTGGTGGGACGACTTCCATGCGGGGATGCGCAATGCGGTCGAGGAGATCGTGCGCTGGGCCACTCCGGTCATCTCCTTCCGCCGCACTGCGACCACCGACACCGAGATCGGTGGCGTGCCGATAGAGGCGGGCGAGAAGGTCGTCCTCTGGTACAACTCCGGTAACAGGGACGAGGACCAGTTCCTGGACCCGCAGCGCTTCGATGTCCGCCGCTATCCCAACAACCACCTCGGCTTCGGCGCCGGAGGCCCCCACTTTTGCCTGGGCGCCAGCCTGGCCCGACGTGAGATTGCCGTCATGTTCGAAGAGATCTGGCGGCGACTGCCCAACCTCGAGGTGACCGGCGCGCCGGCTATGTTGCAGAGCAACTTCATCCACGGGATCAAGGCGATGCCCTGCGCCTGGAAGTAGAGGCTGGGTTTGGTCAGGACGCGCGCCGGACTTCGACGGTGACCGAGCGCTCGGTCGCGATCCATTCTCGCAGGTCGGCGCTTACCTCTAGCCGAGCCAGCGGCTGGCTGCCAGCAGCGAGCCCAGCCTGGACCAGATCGCGGATCAGATGCTGGTAGGGAGTGCCGCGGCGCTTGTTTCCGAGTGCCAAACGCTTGCCAACGTACGTCGCCGCAAGATCATTCATCCAGCTTCTCAGCCTGCGCTTGTCGCAGACCTGCAGCGGCCCTCAGCCAGTCGCCATTCAACTGGCGAAGACGTGCGTCCCCAGGTCCTCAGCGCGAGGGGCGGGTTGCTGCTCAGCCCAGTCGGCCGCTTCGCTAGCCTCCCCGTCCAGCTGGGCCCGGATCTCGGCGGCTTCTTCCGCGCTGAGCCAGCCCTGCCCCACGAGCCAGTCCTCGAAGCGCGCGATCGGGTCGTGGCCGGCCGCCTCCGCCAGCTCCTCGGGCGCCCGGTACTTCGCCTGGTTGTCCTCCGAGGTGTGCGGGTTGATGCGCCAGATCCGGGCCTCGATCAGCGTCGGCCCCCCTCCCCCACGGGCCCGCGCCACCGCCTCTCGCGCGGCGGCATAGCATGCGGGCACGTCAGTCCCGTCCACCACGACGCCGGGCATCCCATAGCCGGCCGCACGCTCGGCCAGCGCCGGGTTGCCGGCTTGAAGCCGCAGCGGCACCGATATGGCGTAGCCATTGTTCTCGCAGACGAAGACGGTCGGCAGCCGGTGGACGGCGGCGAAGTTCAGCCCCTCGTGGAAGTCTCCCTTCGACGTGGCGCCGTCGCCGAACGTGCAGAGCGTGACCTCGCCGGTGCCGCGCAGTTTGCTGGCGTAGGCGATGCCCGCTGCCTTCGGGATCCAGGTGCCGACGACCTGTGAAACGGGCGCGATCCGCAGACGGGGGTGAGAGAAGCACCCCCCAGGGATGTTGCGGCCAGCGGACAGGGGGTCTGCAGCCCGGGCGAAGACCGCCAGCATCCACTCACGGGCGGTCAGGCCGCGCGTGACGGCGTTGCCCAGGCCCCGATAGTGCGGCACCAGCCAGTCCTTCGGCTCGAGCGCCGCGGTAGCGGCAACCTGGATTCCCTCGTGACCTCGCGCAGAGCCTACGAACGGCGCTCGGCCCTGGCGAACCAGCATATGCATGCGGTCGTCGAGCGCTTTGGCCGCACACATCCAGCGATGGATGCGGAGGTAGTCCTCACGGGCGGCGGTTGCGGTTTCAGCTGCTCGCGCACTCACCAGATGATTCTTCAGTCCGCGTGCAGGGCCCGTGCGATCTCAGCCACCTCTTCGGCAGTCACTCCCATTCCTTCCAGGTGGTCGTAGTAATCTCGCTGAAAGTCTGAGAAGTCCGACCGCTCGGCTCGCTCCTCGCGGAGGCGCTTGACCTGCTCCATCACCCGACCGACGAGCACCGGCTCTGGCCGAATGCCCGCCTGCCGGAGCGCGTTCTCGATGACCATCGCCCCCGAGTGCTTGCCGTACACGTATCGGATCTCGGCGCCGAGGTCGGCTGGTGGAATGAACTGATAGATCTCCGGGTGGATCAGCATGCCGGCCGTATGGATCCCGGACTCGTGGCTGAAGACGTTGAGGCCGATCCCCGGCTCGGTCGGCGCGACGGGGATACCGCTCAGCCGCTCCATCAGCCGGGCCAGGTCGCGCAGCTTCTCGTACCTGAAGCCCGGGATCTCGATTCCGAACAGATATCGCAGCTGCAACAGCACCTGGTGCATGGGCGCGTTGCCGGTCCGTTCGCCGATCCCGTTGACGCTCGTGGTGAACACGTCCGCCCCACTCCCGAGCGCGACCACCGTGTTCCACGCCCCGAGCCCGAGATCGTTGTGGAAGTGGACGACCAGCGGCGAGTCCGGCGCAGCCGATTTAATCTGCGAAATGTAGTCGCGAACAGCGTAGGGTGAGTAGCAGCCGACGGTGTCCGGGGTCGAGGGCCGGGCACCGCCGGCGACCAGCCCCTGGACATGCATCCGCTTGACGTACTCCGGGTCGGCCCGCGAGCCGTCTTCTCCTCCAAACTCGATCAGGGCTGCACCCTGTGACCGGGCGTAGCGGATGGCGTCGCACATCATTCGCAGGTTCGCCTCGCGATAGAACTCGACCGGTAGCTCGAGCCACTCGCTGGCCGGGATGCCCTCGCGGGCCAGCAGCGTCTTGCCCAACTTGTACTTCACGTGCAGGTCCGAGGCCGACGTGAAGATGAAGTAGCTGACCTCATCGCGGGGGTAGCCAAGCTGGTCGATGACGCGCATGGTCGCGTCAATGTCCGAGGGGTTGCTGCGCATCATGCACAGTACCTCGAGGTCTTGACGCAGCTCGCCCCGCCGGCGACCCTCCAGGACCAGCCGCAGTGTCTCCCGCTCACTTTCGGACACCGCCGGGAAACCGACGTCCATGATGTGAACGCCGATGTCGCTGAGGGCCCTGGCCAGCTCATACTTCGCCCGCGGCGAGATCGCGACGCCCGGCATCTGCTCGCCGTCGCGAAGGGTGTCGTCGTAGGCGCGTATCTTCTCGGGCGGCGGGAAGGTCAGGTCGTGCTCGAAGAGCGAAGGCAGACGGACCAGCTCTTCCAGCGGCTCCTGCAGCTCGACTGGCTCAGTGCCGTCCAGAGCGCCGCTCCTCCAGGCGCTTGCGTACCCAGGGCACGAGACCGCCCATCTTCATCAGATCGGCCATGAACTGCGGGAAGGGCTCGGCCTGGTACTCGTCACCCCTGGTGAAGTTGCGAATGATCCCCTCCTCCAGGTCCACCTCCAGCTCGTCTCCCTCCTCGATCGCCTCAGCGGCCTGTGGCGACTGCAGGATGGGGTAGCCGAGGTTGATCGCGTTGCGGAAGAAGATCCTCGCGAACGAGTCTGCGATAACGCACGAGACACCGGCGCCGCGAATTGCGATCGGCGCGATCTCGCGTGACGAGCCACAGCCGAAGTTGGAGCCGGCGACCATGATGTCGCCGACGGCGATCTTCTGTGACCAGCCGCCTTCGTTGCCCGGAACCCCCTCCATGGCGTGCTCACCCAGCTTCTTCTCGTCCAGGGAATAGATCGCGTACTTGGCCGGGATGACCTGGTCGGTGTCGACGTTGTCACCGAACTTCCACGCGCGGCCGCGGAGTACGATCGCCGTGGTCATACCGCCACGGGCTCCCGAGCCACATCTCTGGGGTGGGTGATCTCGCCGGTTACGGCGCTGGCGGCGGCCACCGCCGGGTTGGCCAGGTAGACCAGGGCCTTGGGGTGACCCATCCGGCCTGGGAAGTTGCGGTTGGTGGTGCTCAGGCACACCTCCCCCTCCCCCAGCACTCCCTGATGGCCGCCCAGACAGGCCCCGCAGGTGGCGGTCGTCCAGGCGGCGCCGGCCTCGAGGAAGATACCGATCAGTCCCTCCCGCTCCGCCTGCTTGGCCACCTCGTGTGAGGAAGGAGTGACGATCAGACGCACGCCCGGCGCCACGTGCCGCCCCTCGAGGATCTTCGCTGCCTTGCGCAGGTCGGTGATCCGGGAGTTGGTGCACGACCCGATGAAGACCTGGTCCAGCCGGGTTCCGGCCACCTCGTCGATAGGGGCGGCGTTGTCTGGCGACATCGGCTTGGCCAGCGTGATGGGCACTGCTTCGGCGTCGACCTCGAGCACCCGCTCGTAGCCGGCGTCCGGATCGGAATCTACCGGAGTGTAGGCCCGTTGTGCGCGGCCGCGGAGATACTCCTCCGTCACCTCGTCATAGGCCATGATGCCGTTCTTGGCACCCGCCTCGATGGCCATGTTCGTCATCGTCAAGCGGGCCTCCATGTCCATGTGCTTCAGCGCCTCACCGGTGTGTTCCATGGCCTTGGAACGAGCGCCGTCGACGCCGATCATGCCGATGACGTGGAGGATCAGGTCCTTGCCTTCGACCCAATCGCCGAGACGGTTGTGATAGACGAACTTGATCGTCTCGGGCACCCGGAACCACAGCTCGCCGAGCGCGAACACACAGGCCAGATCGGTCGAGCCGATGCCCGTGGCGAAGTTGTTCAGCGCGCCGTAAGTGCAGGAGTGGGAGTCGGCACCGACGACGAGCTCGCCTGGCAACACGAGACCGCGCTCGGGCAGCACCGTGTGGCATATCCCACCCTGGCCGACCTCGAAGTACCACTTGATGGCCATGTCACGGGCAAACTCGCGAGTCATTCGGCCCAGCGCCGCGCTGGCGACGTCCTTGGCCGGCTGGAAGTGGTCCTGCACCACCGCCACGCGTTCCGGGTCCCAGACGCGGTCGGCACCCATTTGCTCGCGCATGATCTTCCCGGACGGCGGAATGGTGAGGTCGTGGCCCATGGCGAAGTCGACCTTCGCCAGCACCAGGTCGCCCGGCCTGACCTCGTGCCGCCCGCTGGCGCGAGCCAGGATCTTCTCGGTCATGGTCATGCTCATACGCGCACTCCCTGTCCCTTCAGTCCTTCAGCCGGTTCACGACTGCGTCGCCGGCCTCGGAAGTGGTCAACGAACCCCCGACGTCTCGGGTGCACTCTCTCGATCTGATCGCACCGATCACCGCCTGTTCGATCCTCTTCGCCGCATCCTCGTCGCCGAGGTGCTCGACCATCATACCGGCGGTCAGGATCGCTCCCAGTGGATTGACAACGCCCTGCCCGGCGATGTTCGGGGCGCTGCCGTGGACCGGCTCGAAGAGGCCCCGACCCGTGGCCGGATTGATGTTCGCGCTCGGAGCCAGCCCCATGCCACCGATCAGCGCGGCGGTCAGGTCGCTGAGGATGTCGCCGAAGAGGTTGCCTGTGACGATGACCTCGAACTGGGTCGGGTCGCGCACGAGCTCCATAGCCGCCGCGTCGACGTAGAGGTGGCGTGCTTCGATGTCGGCGTGCTGCGCCTTGATCGCCTTCCAGCGCTCCTGCCAGAGCCCCCCGGCATGACCCATGGCGTTGGACTTGTCCACCATGCAGAGCTTCTGCCGGGCTCGGGCGAAGCCATAGTCGACGATCCGGGTGACGCCCCGGTAGGTGTTCAGGTCCTCCTGGACGGCCACCTCCTGCTCGGTGCCGCGCTTGAAGCGGCCGCCCATGCCGACGTAGGCGCCCTCGGTGTTCTCCCGAATGATGAGCACGTCGATCGGCCGGCATTCGGGCTCGCGCAGCGGGCTCAGCCTGTCGTCGTAGAGGCGAGCCGGGCGCAGGTTGACGTACAGGTCCAGCTCGAAGCGCAACCGGAGCAGGACCTGCGCCGGGTAGCCGACGTCGGCCACGCGGGGGTCACCGATGGCGCCGAAAAGGATGGCGTCGGCCCTCGATGCGTCCTGGAACGTGGACTCCGACATGGCCGGCTCGCCGCGCAGCAACGGGGCGGCGCCCACCTCGAAGTGTTCGAACTCATGGCCGAGGCCGCAGGCTTTGAGCACCTTGACCGCCTCGGGGATGACCTCCTGCCCGGCCAGGTCACCGGGGAGGACGGCGATGTGTCGGGTCATCGTTTGCTCGCCGAAGTGGGGATCAACGTGAACATGCGCAACAGTGTGCGCTGACTACGTGGGAGTAGGCTGAAGCGATGGCCGCCGGCGCATCGCGCGATCTGCAAGAGCTCTTTCGACCAGCCACGAAGGGCTGGCCACACACCCGAAGAGTGGAAGCTGCGACCGTACTTCATCTTCGACTATGACATCTCTTGGCGCGACCTGGAGGGTTATCTTCAGAGCTCGGATCCCAACCAGCGTGCCTGGGCAGTAGCAAAGGTCCTGGACGGCGCACGGTGGGCAGACATCTGGCGCCTACTCGCGCCCGCCGATATCGAGAGGGACCTTGATCGGTTGCCGCGAAGGCTTCGTGAACTCTGGGGCGGTGCCCTTAGTGCTTGGACCTAAGCCTCGCAGGCACGGCGTCATCTCCGAGCTCATGGTGGACGTTGCTCGCGCCTTGCTCGACACCCCAGGAGCCGGAGACGACCTCAGGCTGGGAGGTGCCAACACGCTCAGTGAGTTCTATCTGGGACACCGCTTCAGCGCTGATCTGGACTTCTTTGCGATGGCGCCTGAGAACATCGCAGAAGTGAGCCGCCAGCTTCCATCCAGAGTGCGGTCCACAGGGCTGGCGTCAGAACTGAAGGTAGTTCGCACGGGTTTCGACTTCCATCGCTTCGAGCTGATTCTTGCATCTGGCGGCGTCGCATTCCAGATCGACCTGGGTCGATGGCTCCCCCCACAGATGGCGCCACCCTTGCTCGTCGACGGGATTCGGGTTGAAGCCTATCTCGAGTAGCGCTCATCGACCGAGCCGAACCCAGGGATGCCATCGACCTCTGGGCGATCTGCAACCTCGGCGAACTCGGGCTACCCGATCTGATAGAAGCGGTCTACGAAAAAGACCCCGGCCTGGCAGAGGCCCCTTATGCAATCGCTGGAAGGTTGCAACAGGTTGGAAAGGCATTACCCTTGCCACTGCCCCCGCTTCTTACAGACATCCGGCCAGAAGTGGTCCAGCGCTGGTTCGCGGATGAGGCCACCGCCATGTGGCGGCGCCTGCGCCCCGACGTCACCCCGCGGGCGTAACCGCCGGCTGCTGGCGCAGCTTGAACCTCTGGATCTTCCCCGTGGCCGTCTTGGGCAGCTCATCCACGAAGTGGAAGTCCCTCGGGCACTTGAAGCGCGCGAGCTGCTCCCGCACGTGCTGCCGCAGCGCCTCCTCAAGGTCGACACCAGGCCGGTGCCCAGGCTTCAGCACCACGTACGCCTCGGGTTTCACTAATCGCTGGTCGTCGATCAGGCCCACCACTGCGCACTCGAGCACCGCTTCATGGGCGTTGATCGCTGCCTCGACCTCGGTCGGGCTGACGAAGATGCCGCTCACTTTGAGCATGTCGTCGCTCCGGCCCTGATAGCGGAAGTAGCCATCCGCATCGCGGACGTACTTGTCGCCGGTGTCGATCCACTCGCCCCGGATCGTCTGCTTGGTCCGGTCGTGCTGGTTCCAGTAGGAAGCGCAGATCGAGTCGCCCTTGACCAGCAGACTGCCCACCTCACCGGAGGGCACCTCTCGGCCCGCGTCGTCGACCACCCTGGCCTCGTAGCCGGGGACGACGGTGCCGCTGGAGTCTGGGCGCACGTCATCGATCCGGTTGGAGATGAAGATGTGGCAGCACTCGGTCGAGCCGATCCCGTCCAGGACATCGGTACGGGTGCGTGCCTTCCACCGCTCCAGGATGGAGCCGGCCAGCGGCTCGCCGGCGCTGACGCACACCCGCACGGAGTCGAAGTGGGCGTCGGTCCATACCTCCGGCTCGGCAGCCAGCAGGTTGGCGTAGCTCGTAGGCACACCAAAGTAGATCGTCGGCCGGAAGTGGCGAACCACGTCCACGACTGTGGCTGGGGCCGGAGGACCAGCCAGGAGAATCGTCGAGGCACCGACGCCGAACGGCATGTAGAGCGCGTTTCCCAGGCCGTAGGCGAAGTAGAGCTTTGCGACCGAGAACGTGACGTCGGGCTCGGCCATTCTCAGAACCGGCTTGCCATAGTTCTCGACGACGTAGCGCATGTCGTGCTGCAGATGCACAACGCCCTTGGGAAAGCCGGTCGTGCCCGAGCTGTACAGCCAGAAGCACATGTCGTCCCGGCTCGTGTCGGCGGGGTCGAGCTGATCGGAGGCGGCGCCCGTTATCTCAGCGAACGACAGCTCCCCGGGCTCAGCGTCGCCGACGACGACCAGGTGCCGGAGATGGCTGAGCCGGCCGCGGATCTGGCGAAACGTGTCGGCCAGCGGGGCCGACACAACCGCCACCTTGGCGCGGCTGTCATTGAGCAGGTACGCGTAGTCGGCTGCCATGAGGTTGGTGTTGACCGGTACCGGTACCGCGCCCACCTTGATGGCACCGAAGAAGGAAGTAACGAACTCAGGCCCGTCGAGCGCCGCGATCAGCACCCGGTTCTCGATCTCGACCGCCTGCTCGCGGAGCGCGTTGCCCATCCGGTTGGCGCCGGCTGCGATCTCGGCGTACGTCCGCCCGACGCCATCGATTGTGCGGACAGCCACTTTGCCGGCCCGGCCGGCCTCCAGGTTGCTGTCCAGGATGTCTGCGGCGGCGTTGTAGCGGAGCGGCAGCTCGGCGGTCGACCACGCGTCCACGCCGACAGTCTAGGGTTGCGCGAGGTGATGCGAGAACCCATCTTGCTGATCTTCGACGGGACTTGAGGCTTTTGAACTCGCTGCGCACGGCTCGCCACCGAGCGCGCCCCGGCCGGCCGTGTGTCGGCTCTGCCGAACCAGGAGCCAGGGCTGATCGACCGATACCGTCTGACGCGGGAGGACGTCGACCGGTGGGTGTGGCTGATCGAGCCCTCCGGCGAGCGCAGACGAGGAGCTGCCGCCGTTGCGCGCGCATTGCGTGAGATGGGCGGCGGGTGGCGACTCCTGGGCCACCTTGCTCAGCTGCCGGGGTCGGCTCTCGTCTACCGCCTCGTAGCGCGGAATCGTGGCCTGCTGAGCCACCTCTGGGGAGACCGCCCGCCGTACTGAGCGACGGGGACACAGCCGGCCGGCGATCCATCTCTTAAGGTCTCCCCACTCGTCCCTTGCTCCGAGCACATGTACGTGTCCTGGGCATCGCCAGTGCCATCGGCCTGACTTTGACGCTGGCAAGCGCTGCCGGCACTGCCCTGGCCAGCGAGCGCGAGCCCGCCAAGCATGTCCTGCTGCTGTCCGTCGACGGCTTGCACCAGTCTGACCTGGCCTTCTACGTCCAGCATCATCCAGGCTCGGCGCTCGCCAAGCTCGTGGGAAGAGGGGTCGAGTTCACACACGCTCAGGCGCCCGTGCCCACTGACTCCTTTCCTGGCCTGATCATGCAGGCGACCGGCGGGAACCCGTCCAGCACCGGGATCTACTACGACGACACCTTCAACCACGCCCTGCTGCCGGCCAGCACGACGAAATGTGCTGGTGTGGCTCCGGGAGTCGAGGTGACCTACTTCGAGCAGCTCGACAAGAACCCGCTTGCGCTCGACGCCGGCGAGGGCCTGGCCGGGCTCCCGGGCAGCATCCTGCAGATGGCGGGCAACCCGGACACCGTCATCGACCCCAGCCAGCTGCCAGTCGACCCGGCCACCTGCAAGCCCGTCTTCCCGCACACATACCTGAAGGTGAACACGATCTTCGAGGTGGCTCGCACGCCTGGGCTGCGCACCGCCTGGTCCGACAAGCACCCGGCCTACGAGATCCTCAACGGCCCGTCGGGCGGGGGGGTACAGGACCTTTTCACCCCTGAAATCAACAGCGACGCGCCCGTTCCCGGCGCGAAGGACGATTGGACCACCGACAACGCTCTGACGATGCAGTACGACGGCTTCAAGGTGCAGGCCGTCATCAACGAGATCAACGGCCGGGACTACAGCGGAACGGACCGAGTAGGCACCCCTGCCATCTTCGGCATGAACTTTCAGACGGCGTCGACAGCGGAGAAGCTGCCCACCTCCGGCGGCCTCACGGGCGGGTATCTCGCCGACGGCGAGACGCGGGGCCCACTGCTGACTCGGGCCCTCGACTACATCAACACCAAGGTGGGGGCCATGATCGAGGCGATCCAGGATCGACATCTGGAGAAGAGCACGGTCATCATCCTGTCGGCCAAGCACAGCCAATCGCCGCAGACGCCGTCGGCCCTGACCCGAATCCCCGACGGGCCGATCATCGACGCCCTCAACACTGCCTGGAAGGCGGCGCATCCGGCTGCCACCACGGACCTGGTGGCGTTCTCGGTCAATGACGACGGGATGCTGATCTGGCTCAACGACCGCTCCGCCGCGGCGACTGAATTTGCCAGGAACTTCCTCCTCCACCACTCTGGAACCGGCAACGACATCAACGGCAACCCCAAGCCATACACCCAGTCGGGGCTGCGCGAGGTCTACGCCGGCGAGGCCGCCGCCGATTTCTTCAAGGTTCCGCCAGGCGATGCCCGCGTGCCAGATGTCTTCGGCATCTCTCGGGTCGGCGTGGTCTACACGGGGAAGAAGGGCAAGATCGCAGAGCACGGCGCGGCCGACCCGCAGGACCGCGACGTGCCTCTGGTCGTCTCAGGCGACCCCGTCGGTGACCACGAAGTGAATGGCGGCCGGGTGGAGACAACTCAGATCGCGCCGACGATCCTGAAGCTGCTGGGCCTCGACCCCAATGCGCTCAAGGCCGTCCGTATCGAGCACACCAGGGCCTTGCCCCTGGACGACTAGTCTTGGCATTGCGGATGCCCTTCCCCCGCCCAGCTCTCGCAGACTGGGCGGGGGCGGTCTCCGCGTCAGCTGAGCGAGCCGGCCAGCAGGCGCTCGAAGTCGGTTTCGCTGATCTCGCCCACGAACGAGTGGTGTCCCTCTGCCGGCATGTCGACCGAGGACTCGTAGACGAAGGCGTAGACGTTGTCCAGGGTCCAATCGCCGTAGCCGCGAAGGATCAGGCTCTCTCGCAACTCGTCGTTGCGCTTACCGACCTCGAGGAGGTTGGTGGCCTTGCGGTAGAGGGTGCGCAGGATCTCCAGCTGCATCTGGAGCTCTGAGATCTCCTTCTTATCAGCCTCCTCCTCCACCATTGCCTCGATCTGTGCTTCGAGATCACCGATCTCCTTGGCGTACTCGTCCACGAATCAAAGGGTACCGGGGAAGAAACCGGCCGCTCGGCGTCTAAACGCCGAGGTATGCGCGCTTCATCTGTGGGTTGTCGAGCAGCTCCTGGGCGGTACCGCTGAGGACCACCCGGCCGCTCTGGAGGACGTACCCGCGGTCCGCGACCGCCAGGGCCATCGCCGCATTCTGTTCGACGACGAACACGGTTATCCCCCGGTCGCGGATGCGCTGGATCTCCTCGAACTGCTGTTCGACGAGGACCGGCGCCAGGCCCATCGACGGTTCGTCCATACACAGGAACCGCGGCCGCGACATCAGCGCCCGCGCCATCGCCAGCATCTGCTGCTCACCGCCGGACAGCGTCCCCCCACGCTGGCGCTGCCGCTCGCGAAGGCGCGGAAACAGGTCCATGACGCGCTCGAGGTCCTCGGCGATCCCCTCTTTGTCCGTGCGTGTGAACGCTCCGAGCATCAAGTTCTCCAGCACGGTCAAGCGCGGGAAGATGCGTCGGGCCTCCGGAACGATCGCGATTCCAGCCCGAACCCGCCTCGAGGTGCTCCAGGAGCAGATGTTCTGGTCCTCGTACCAGATGGCGCCCCCGCGGACGCGGACCGCGCCGATGATGGTCTTCATGGTCGTCGACTTGCCTGACGCATTGCCGCCAAGCAGACAGACGATCTCACCGCGGCGAACCTCCATGGCCACGTCGACGAGCGCGGGGATGGGACCATATCGGACGTCGACGGATTCGAGTCGCAACATCACGTCGTCGCCCGCCCGGCGTTCGGGCCGGGGCAGCGAAGCCGTGGCGCTACTGGTCTCGCTCACTGCCTGGCCACCGCGCCGCGCCCCAGGTACGCCTCGACCACACGCGGGTCCTGATGTACTTCGTCGGGCCCGCCCTCGGCGATCTTGACACCGTGATCCATCACGATTACGCGGTTGGAGATCTCCATCACCAGGGGCATGTGGTGCTCGATCAGCAGTATCGTCAACCCCCGGTCCCGGATGTTGCGGATCAGCCCGGCCAGCTCCAGGCGTTCGTACGGGTTCATGCCCGCCGCCGGCTCGTCGAGGAGCAGCAGCCTGGGCCTGGCCGCGAGGGCTCGCGCGATCTCCAGTCGGCGGCGGTTCGCGTAGGACAGCGAGTACGCAGGGTCTTCCAGCCGGGGCTCCAGGCGTTGCCGGAACAGGTCGATGGCGTCGTCGACCTCGGCCTGAGCCCTGCGCTCCGCCCACACGGCCCGCGGCCAGAAGACGAGGGATCCGAACAGCCCGCTCTTCGTCCAGTGGTGCGTGCCGAGCAGGAGGTTCTCCCGCACCGTCAGCTGTGGGAAGACGCGGATGTTCTGGAAGGTCCTCGCCACGCCCCGGTGGGTGACGCGGTGCACGGGCAGCCCGATCAGCTCCTGGCCCTGAAGCCGCGCCGAGCCATGCGTGGCCCGAAGCACCCCTGAGATCAGGTTGAACACCGTGGTCTTGCCGGCGCCGTTGGGGCCGACCAGGCTGACGATCTCGCCCTCCCCAACCTGGAACGAGAGCCCATCAACTGCGATCAAGCCGCCGAAGGTAACCGTGAGCCCGCTCACGTCGAGGAGCGCCTGACGCTCACTCACGCTGCGGCGCCGCCACGATGGCCCCGGAGGCGGCCTCCACTTCGGCAACGCTGGCCGCGCCCGCCTCCTGCTCGTCCGGCGCGACCCGCTCGGCGAACAGCTCGAGCGTGCCGCCGAGCGCCCGCCGCGGGCGCATCGAGACAGTCCCCAGGAGCCCCTGCGGCCGAAAGATCATGAGCGCGATCAAGATCACCGCGAAGATGAGGTATTTGTAGAAGACCAGCGGCTGCAGGATGAACGGCAGGACGGTCACGATGACCGATCCGAAAATCGCGCCTGGAATGCTGGCCAGGCCGCCCAGAATCACCATGATGAACACCAGCACGGTCTGCTGGATGTCGTAGTTCCCGGGGAAGGCGTTGTGAATGTAAGCAGCGTCGACCATCCCAACAACGCCCGCCATCACTGCGCTGGCCGCGAACGCCATCAGCCGGTAGCGGTAGCTGTTTACGCCCATCACGCGAGCGGCGATCTCGTCCTCGCGCAGTGCCATCCACGCTCGTCCCGTTCGGCTGCCGCGCCAGCGAAGCAGGAAGTATGCGAAGAGGGCAGTGAGCCCCAGGAATATCCAGTAGTACGTTCGCGACTGGAGCGCCGCGCCGTGGATCAAGGGAAACGTATCCGGCAGCCTGAGGGGGTCGACCTGGTGGATCCCCTCAGTGCCGCCGGTCAGGTTCAACCCGGTCGGACCGAACTGGTGCCCCACCAGGACCGGGGGCCGGTCCAGGTCCAGGGTCAGCTCCCGCATGATGAGGCCGAATGCCAGAGTGACGATCGCAAGGTAGTCGCCACGCAAACGCAGCGACGGCGCCGCCACCAGGAGGGCGAAGAACATGGTGACCACCACCACGACAAGGAGGGCGGGCACGAGCGCGAGGTGAATGTGCAGCTGGTCGCTGGCGACCAGCGCGTAGGTGTATGAGCCGATGCCGAAAAAGGCGATAAAGCCGAGGTTGAGCAAGCCTGCGTAGCCGACGGCCAGGTTCAGAGCGAGGGCAAGCGCGGCGTACATGGCGCACGTCGCCGCGATGCGGACCCAGAACTCGCCACCAGTCCACCCGTAGCTGTCCACGAAGTACTGCGTGACGAGCGGCACGGCGGCGGCCACGAGGAAAAACGGGACGAGGAAGACGGGCCTGGTCAGCGCCTGGTTCCATGCATATGGGCCCGCCACCCAGATCTGTCTGAGTGAAGAGCGCTTCTCGCCCTGAACCGCCTCGGCCCCGACCGTCACGCGCGCTCCACCGTCCTCTCCCCGAACAGCCCCTGAGGGCGCAGCAGCAGCAGGAGTATGAGGGCCAGGAAGGCGAAGGTGTCCTGGAAGGCGGTGCTGACGAATCCACCCCCGAGACTCTCGAGAACGCCGAGCAGAAAACCCCCCACCATGGCCCCGCGGACGTTTCCGATTCCGCCGATCACGGCGGCGGTAAACGCCTTGATGCCGATCAGGTAGCCCATGAAGAAGTCCACCGTGGAGAAGCGAAGGCCCTCCAGGACGCCTCCGAAGCCGGCAAGGGCAGAGCCGAGAAGGAAGGTGACCACGATCACACGGTCGACGTCGATGCCCATGAAGCTCGCCGCCTCGCGATCCTGTGCGGTCGCCCGCATGGCCGCGCCGAAACGGGTCCTGAACACGAACAGGTCGAGGGCCACCATGAGGAGCAGCGCCAATGCCATCAGAACGAGGGCGATCACGGGCGTGGCGACACTGCCGATATGAGCCACCACCTGCGGGATGAGGGCGTTGGTCGGCACCAGGACGGTACCGGGGCTGATCCGCACCTGGACGACGCTTTCCAGGAGCAGGGAAACACCGATGGCGGTGATCAGTGGCGCCAGCCGGTTGGAATCGCGCAGCGGCCGGTAGGCGACCCGCTCGATGGCGATGCCGAGCAGCCCGCTGCCCCCCATGGCAGCCAGCACCATCAGGACTACCACAACGCCAGCCGGGATGGCGGCGACGCCCCCATGAACGAACAGCACAGCGACGCCGGTGGCGAGGAAGGCGCCGACCATGTAGACGTCCCCGTGGGCGAAGTTGAGCATCTGGAGGATGCCGTAGACGAGCGTGTAGCCCAGCGCGACAAGGGCGTAAAGGCTCCCGGTCTCCAGCCCATTGATCAGCTGCTGGGGGAAGTTCTGGAGGAAGTAGTCCATGAGGAGTTCGTGGGGCGGTCCTCAGAACCGCCCCACGACCAATGACCGCTATCCGTTGATCTGCTTCTGGACCACCATCGAGTCTGTGCTCGCCTTGTAGACGTAGATGCCTCCGGACGCCACGTCGCCCTTCGAATTGAACTTCACGGAACCGAAGATCGTGTCGAAGGTGCCGCTGGCGAGCTGGTTCAGCACGTCCGAACGGGAGATCTTGCCGTTGTTGACAGGCGCCTTTGCGATTGCCTGGAGCAGGATCTGGGTCGCCTCGTAGGCCGATCCATAGAACGGTCCGGCTTTACCGATGGCGTCCTGCCCGTACTCCTGCTTGAAGCCGTTGACGAAGCTGGACGCCGTCGAGATCCCCGCCGGATCGGGGACGATGTTGGTGGCGTAGGCGCCGACGTACGCACCCTGAGATTTCTGAATCAGTGAGGCGTCCTCCTCACCGTCGGTGCCCAGGAACTGGATGTTCTGCCCGATCGTGAGCCCGGCTTGCTTCAGCTGTGTCACCAGTGGCCCCGCTTCCGGTCCCTCGTCGGCGAAGAAGACCCAGTCCGGGCCGAATGCCTTGATGTTGGTGACGATGGTGCTGAAGTCCTTCTGGCCCTGCTGGGCGCTGTCCCTCTTGGTCTGGACGGCGGGGGCCTTGTCCTTCAAGTAGCCCTGGACGGCGTCCGCAAGCGCAGTCGAGTAGTCGGACTTCGCGTCCAGGAGGTAGATCTTCTTGGCGCCCTGGTCGATCATGAACTTCGCGTCGGCGGGCCCTTGGGCATCGTCGCGCGCGTTGACTCGATGGGCCACCGACCAGCCGCTGTCGGTGACCTTGACGTTCGAGGCCGATTCGCTGATGAAGGGCAGCGGGGGGCTGGCCCCCTGGAGGCCCGTGGCGGTTCCCAGAACCACACCCGAATTCATCGGGCCGATGAGCCCAAGGACGGTCGGATCGGAGATGCCCTGCGCCTGGAGCGTGCCGGCCGTCTGCGCGTTGTGCTGATCGTCCCACTTGACCAGCTGAACCTGGGTGCCGTGGACGCCCCCCTTGGCGTTGAAGTCTTTCACGGCGAGCTGTATCGCCTGCAGCGCGCCTGCGGCGATCGAGGCCTGGTCACCGGTGAACGGACCCTCCGCAGCGACCTGAACCTTGTCCGGCTTGCCGGCCGTGCCGCCACCTCCGCCAGAGCCACCCCCGCCACCGCACGCAGCGACGCCGAGCGCCGACAGCGCGAACACCGCAAACAACCGGAAACCTCTCATCCTTGCCTCCAATGGATAGCCGGCTCTTGCCTGCGGGCAGGGCCGGATTTCATCAGGCCGCCATTATCGTCGAGGGCCTCGATCAGCGCGAACACGTCGCTGGCTGAGTTGTAGTAGTGGAAGGAAGTGCGCAGCGCGCCGTCGCGGGCGCTGCAGAGTATGCCGCGGCCGGCCAACGCCGGCAGCAAAGCCTGGACGTCTCGACAGCGAAGCATCACCAGCGGCCCGCGACGCTCGGGCTGGACGGGCGTCATGAGCTCCCACCCCCGCTGGAGAGCGTGTTCAACCACGCTGCTCGCCAGGCTCTCGACGTGGGCATGCACGGCCCTCATGCCGACCTCCCCCAGCAGCCGGAGCGCGGCCAGAGCCGCGTACACGGCCGGCACCGGCGGCGAGCCGGACTGGAAGCGGCGCGCGCCGGTCGCGTAGTCGAGGTGGTGGACGTCGTATGCGAATGGATTCTGCTGGGCGAACCATCCACTGTCAGCCGGCAGCAGCTCCTCAGCCAGGTCCCGCCGAACGTAGAGAAACGCGACGCCCGGCGTCCCCAGCAGGTACTTGAGCGTGCCGGTGACCACCATGTCAACGCCGAGCTCCCGCACATTGAACGGCTCCGTGCCCATCGACTGAAAGGCGTCGATGAGGAGCGGCGCACCATGCCGGTGGGCCAGCTCCGCCAGCGCCCTGACGTCGTTCTTCCAGCCGTTTCGATAGCAGACGTGGGTCGTGGAGACCAGGGCAGTGTCTCTGTCGATCACCGCCTCGAAAGCCGACAGTGGTAGGCGGTCGCCTGCCGATTTCGCGAACTCGACCTCGAGGCCCCGCTGGGCTTGAGCCAGCCAGACGTGGCCGACAGTAGGAAAGTCGAAGTCGCTGATCACCACCTTGGAGCGGCCGCGGGGTGCGACGGCGCTGGCGACCGCATTGAGCGCGGTGGACGCGCTGAAGGTCACCGCCACCTCGTCTCTGTCAGCCCCGATCAGGGCCGCGAACTCCGCTCGCAGCTCCTCCATCCGCTCACACCAGAGCTCCCAGGGGTTGCCCTGCTCGTGCCAGCTGGCGATGAACCGCTTCAAGGAAGCTTCCACGGGCTCGGCCAGTGCGCCCTGTGAACAGGAGTTCAGGTAGATCTTCTCGCGGAGGATGGGAAAGAGCGAGCGGAAATCCTCGGGCTTCACGGTGTGGCGAACCATACAATGCCCGGGAAGATGCCGGTCTCCGAAGCCAACTCACGGGTGGTCTACGACGCCCTGAAGGCGTCGGGAGTGCGGGTGGTCAGCGCGCTCCCCGAGACCTGGCTGGTGCACCTGATCCGGATGGCCGAGGACGACTCCGACATGATCCTGGTCCGCCTGGCCAAGGAGGAAGAGGGCGTCGGTGTCTCCATGGGCGCCCACTTCGCGGGTGTTCGGTCCGCCCTGCTGATGCAGAACCACGGCTTCCTGCAGGCGATCAACGGGATCGTGTCGGGAGCGATGCTGTACCACATGCCCCTGCTGCTGATGGTCTCGGACCGGGGCCACCTGGGCGAGCGGGATCCCTGGCAGACGGAGGGCGGCCGCTACACCCGCCGGGTGCTGGACGCCCTCGGCATCGTGCACGACGAGCTGCGCCATCCGGATGAGGTGCCGGACAAGGTGGACAGGGCCATGACCCTCGCGCAGTCCTCCCTGTCGCCGGTGGCGCTGCTGATGACCCGTGCACTGATGTGGGAGGAGGTGCAGGTGTCACCTCCCTCGGCGGAGCGAGAACAATGAAACGCCTGGAGTGTCTGCAGGCGATCTACGAGGACATCCAGGACTGCGCCGTGGTCACGATCATGGGCGCCACCTCAGCCGAGCTGCACTCGCTGGGCCACCGCCCTAACTTCTTCTACCTGACGCACGCAATGGGCCTGGCGTCGTCGATCGGGCTGGGCCTGGCCCTCTGCCAGCCCTCACGCCGTGTCGTTGTGCTGGACGGCGACGGGTCGGTGCTCATGAACCTGGGCGGGTTGTCGACTCTCGCGCGATACGGTCCGCGCAACCTCGTGGAGATCATCTTCGACAACGAGAGCCTCCTCTCGGTGGGCGGATTCCCAACCGCAACCGCGACAGGGACGGACCTGGCCGCATGCGCCCGCGGGGCGGGCATCGGGAACACGGTGGCCGCGACGAACGTAGACGACTTCGTCTCGGCTGTTCGAGGTGCGCTCAGTGGTGAGGGGCTTGCATGCATCGTGGCCAAGGTCGAAGCCGTCGGCCCGGCGGGGTACATCGTGGACACTCACATGCTCGAGGACCGCTTCATGTTCGCTCGCGCCATGCGCCAGCCGCCACATAACGGAGGGAAGATGCCGTGACCGCTCTCGCCTCGCTCGTCGACGGGCTCGCCTCAGGGCAGATCCAGGTGATCGACCTGACGCAGCCGCTATCGGAGAAGACGCCGATCCTGCAGCTTCCACCACCGTTCGCCAACACACCCGGCTGGACGACGCACGAGATCTCCCGCTTCGACGAGCGCGGCCCCGCGTGGTACTGGAACTGGTTCGAGGGTGGCGAGCACGTGGGCACGCACTTCGACGCGCCCAACCACTGGATCACCGGCCGCGACCGGGAAGACGTGGCCTCGGTGTCAGCCTCGCGGCTGGTCGGCCCGGCTGTGATGATCGACAAGTCGGCCGAAGTCGCCGGCAACTCCGACTACCTGCTCAGCGTGGACGACATCCGGGCTTTCGAGGCCCAGCACGGCCCCTTGCCACGAGGCTGCTGGCTGCTCTACCGCACGGGCTGGGACGCCCGCGCCCACGACGCAACCGCGTTCCTGAACGCCAACGAAACAGGCCCGCATTCGCCTGGCCTCGAACCCGGGTGCGCGCGCTGGCTGGCCGAAGAGTCGCCTATCGTCGGGATCGGGGTGGAGACCGTCGGGACTGACGCCGGCGCGGCTCATTCGTTCGAGCCGGCCTTCCCGTGCCACAACTTCATGCTGGGGGCGGGCAAGTACGGCCTGACACAACTCGCCAACCTGGCGCAGCTGCCTCCGGTGGGAGCAGTCCTGGTCGTGCTGCCGCTCAAGCTGGTCAACGGCTCAGGCAGTCCATGCCGAGCAATAGCGCTGGTGGAGGGTTAAGCAGACTCTCCCCCGCGCAGTCGGGCGAGTACCCGGCGAAGCCGGAGGAGGGGGCGCACAGATTGCTGAAAAGAGCTCGGGGCGCCCCCGAAGGGATATTCGCCGGCGACGGCCCGGAATTCCAGCCCATGAAACGGTCATCCGCCGGCGCGAGGACCGAATCGAGCCCGACCACCCGCTGGGGGAATGTCGAACTGTCGAGGTAGGCAACGCCGCTAACGTTCATCCGCATCTCGGCCAGGATCTCCGACGGCAGCTTCTGACCGGATTCAGCGGGAAGGGGCAGCCCCAGCTCTGCCATCAGCTCGCGAGGGTCGCGGCTGGCAGGCGGAACCCCGCCCTCGGCGATCATCTGGTCCAGGGTACTTGGTCGCATCCGAACATTCGATAGATGCGATCCTACGAGCTGAGGATCCCGGCGAGTGTGCTGGCGTCGATGCCGCCGCCCGACACGATGCAGGCCATCCGGCCAGCTCCGGCGCGGCCGGACAGGGCGGCAGCCAGCGACGCCGCGCCGGCACCCTCCGCGACCACATGAGCGCGCACAGCCAGCAGGCGCACCGCCGCGGCCACTTCGTCCAGGCTGACGACGACGCTGCCGTCCAGCAGCTGCTGAGCGCGCTGCAGCATGCTGGCGAAGACCGTCTTACTGCCGATCCCGTCCACAAAGGACGGCTTGTAGTCGACCGTCACCGGGCGGCCGGCCGCAAGTGACGCCGTGAGGGGGGCGCCGGTATCCACCTCGACGGCGAGGACGCGACAGGAGGGACGGAGCGCCTTCACCGCAGATGCGATCCCGCAAGCCAGGCCGCCGCCACCCCAGGGGACCAGGACGACGTCGACATCCGGCAGGTCTTCGATCAACTCCACGCCGATGGTGCCGTTGCCTGCCATCACCCGCTCGTCGTCGAACGCGTGCACGAACGCTCCGTCCAGGCCGGGGCGGCCGCGATCCACGAACGCCTGCCACCACTCATCGAAGGGCACCTTGAGCACCCGGCCGCCGAGGCGTTCGACCGCTCGGACCTTCGACTCCGGCGCGTGGTCAGGCGCGACCACCGTGCACGTCAGGCCGAGCCGGCGGGCGTTCCAGGCAACACCCTGGGCCATGTTGCCGGCGCTGGCCGTGACCACGCCTCGGGCCAGCTCGCCCGGTGCCATGAGCGCCATCGCGTTGGCCGCGCCCCGAATCTTGAAGGAGCCGACTGGCTGCAGCACCTCCAGCTTCAGCCAGACGTAGGCGGCTGCCGGCACCTCGTGGCCGGCGTCCAGCTCGAGCGGGACCAGGGGGGTACGAGCCGCAACACCGGCGATCCGATCGCGGGCCGCCCGGATGGCTTGCAGGTCGATCAAGGTGCGCGGGCCGCTTCCATGCGACCCAGGATGCGGTCGCGGTCCTCGGCGGTCAACCCCACCTGTAAAGACTCCACTGCCGGGGCGAACTGGTCCAGCGAGCGGGGCCCGATGAGCGCGGCCGTCACCAGTGGGTGCGAGTGCACCCAGGCCAGCGCCAGGGCCCCCATCGAGGCGCCCCACTGAGCCGCCTCCGTGCGCAGGGCCGCGATCGCCCGGAACGTCCCCTCGGTCAGCAGGTCGTCATAAGGCTGCGGGCGCAGCGTCATCCGCGAGCCGGGCGGATAAGCTGCCTGGCTCGTGTACTTGCCGGTGAGGAAGCCACCCGCAAGGGGGCTGAATGGCGTGACGGCCAGCCGCTGATCTTCGGCCAGCGCCAGCATCTCAGCCTCGATCCCGCGATGCAGCAGGTTGTACTCGTTCTGCACTCCCTCGTACCGGACCAGCCCGTGGCGGTCCGAGACCCAGAGCGCCCTGGTCAGACGCCAGGCCTCGATGTTGCTCGCACCCACGTAGCGCACCTTGCCCGAGCGCACCAGGTCGTCCAGCGCGTGCAGCGTCTCGTCGAGAGGTGTCGATCGGTCGACGTCATGTGTGACGTAGAGGTCGAGCCAGTCGGTCTGCAAGCGCCGAAGCGAGTCCTCGACCGCCTGCAGGATGTGGCGGCGGGACAGGCCGCAGTCATTGGGTCCTGGCCCCATCCGGTTGAAGACTTTGGTCGAGAGGACGACCTGGTCGCGGGCTCCGCGGGAGCGCAGCCAGCGCCCGATCATCTCCTCGGAGCGGCCGCCGCCGTAGCTGTTGGCCGTGTCCAGGTAGTTGATCCCCAGTTCGACCGCCCGGTCCATGATCGCGAAGGCGGTCGTCTCGTCCTCGCCCTGCCCGAAGAGGGACGGATCCGAACCGACGCCGCCGAATCCACCGCAGCCGAGCCCCAGCTTCGACACCCTGAGGCCGCTGCGGCCAAAGTTGCGGTACTCCACCGGCGCTTAGTGAATGAGCGAGTTCGTCGCCACCAGGCCTGCGATCAGGATCGCGATGATGTTGACCACCTTGATCATCGGGTTGATCGCGGGGCCGGCAGTGTCCTTGAAAGGATCGCCCACAGTGTCCCCGGTGACCGCCGCCTTGTGGGCCTCGGAGCCTTTGCCACCGAGGTTGCCCTCTTCGATGAACTTCTTGGCGTTGTCCCAGGCTGCACCACCGCTGGTCATGAACAGGGCCAGGAACAGGCCGGTGACGATGGCGCCGATGAGCATTCCGCCCAGGGCCTGAGGCCCGAGCAGGAGGCCGACAGCGATTGGAGCGACGACCGGGATCAGGCCGGGCAGAATCATCTCCCGCTGGGCCGCGGCGGTCACGATGCGCACTGCGGGCCCGTATTCCGGCTTGGCCGTGCCCTCCATGATGCCCTTGATCTCGCGGAATTGGCGCCGGACCTCCTCCACGACGAGACCGCCGGCTCTGCCCACCGCCAGGATGGCGAGCGAGCCGAACAGGAAAGGCAAAATGCCGCCCAGGAAGAGACCGACGATCACGCGCGGATTGCTCAGGTCGAAGCTCGCATGGTTGCCGTGCTTGGCCAACTCCTGCGTGTACGCGTTGAACAGCACCAGCGCGGCCAGGCCGGCCGAACCGATCGCGTACCCCTTCGTGACGGCCTTGGTCGTGTTTCCAACCGCGTCGAGCCGATCGGTGACGTCCCGCACATTGTGTGGCAGGTCCGCCATCTCGGCGATGCCGCCGGCGTTGTCGGTGATGGGGCCGTACGAGTCGATCGCGACCACGATGCCGGTCATCGAAAGCAGGGCGACAGCAGCGATCGCAATGCCGTAAAGACCGCCCAGCGTGTAGCTGATCAGGATGCCGGCGCCGATCGCCACCACAGGCAGCGCCGTCGCCATCATTCCGATCGCCGACCCCGCGATGATGTTCGTGGCGTGGCCGGTTATGGACTGCCTGGCGATCAGGTGCACGGGCCAGTACCGGGTCTCGGTGAAGAACTCGGTGATTGCAACGATCACGATCGTGGTCACGATGCCGACGACGCCGCACCAGAAGAGGTTGTGAGGGTCCGAAATGCCGGAGACCGGTTTCAGGTAGCCGCCGTCCACGAAGGCGTTGGTGACCAGGAGGAACCCGACGAGCGCGATGGCGGCGGCCACCAGGAGGCCGGCGTACAAGCCGCCCATGATCCAGCGGGGAAAGTACATACGCACCGCGAGGGCACCGACCACCGACCCCACGATGGAGATGGCGCCCAGCAGAAGCGGGTAGACGACCCAGCCCACGTCCGTGAAAAGAAGCGACCCAAGCAGCATCGCGGCAACCATCGTGACCGCGTATGTCTCGAAGAGGTCCGCGGCCATGCCGGCGCAGTCGCCGACGTTGTCGCCGACGTTGTCGGCGATGACTGCAGGGTTGCGCGGGTCGTCCTCCGGGATACCAGCCTCGACCTTGCCGACGAGGTCGGCGCCGATGTCGGCGGCCTTGGTGTAGATGCCCCCGCCGAGGCGGGCGAACACTGAGACGAGGGAAGCGCCGAAGCCGAGGCCGACCAGAGCGTCCAGGTTGTGCGTGATGCGATACGAGACGGCAACGCCAAGCAGCCCCAGGCCGACCACCATGAAGCCGGTCACAGCTCCGCCGCGAAAGGCTGTGGCGAGCGCCTTGCCAAGCCCGTTGCGGGCGGCTTGGGCCGTACGCATATTGGCGCGAACCGAAACGTTCATGCCCACGTATCCGGCGGTTGCCGAGCAAACCGCACCTACGACGTAGAGCGCGGCAGTGATCCATCCCAGCGTCAGGCCGATGACGATCGCGACGACGACGCCGATTCCAGCGATCACGATGTACTGCCGGTTCAGGTACGCGTTCGCACCCTCTTGAATGGCAGCGCCGATCTCCATCATCCGTTCATTGCCAGGCGACTGCCGGAGCACCACAACGATGAGGAGCACGGCGAACAGGACGGCGACGGCGCCGCCGCCAATCGCCCAGAGCACGTTCGAGTCCATCAATTCACACCCTCTGTTCCTTCCTGGATTTCGTCTTTTGCGATTCTTGGCACGCTTACGCTCACGTACTAGGACTAGGAGATGGCTTCACCGGAGGTCGGCAAGTTCGCGATCGAACGTGTCGACCGTGACTCCCGAGACCACGAAGACCCGGCTGACACCCGACTTCCGGGCGCAGCAGCCGGAGCCGTCGCGGCTCTGGTTGCCGACCGATAGGTTATACGACGGGGCTTACGATGCGACACGTCAATCTGCGCCGTTGCTACTCGGCTGCCGCCTTGGCGACGGTTGATGTCCTGCGGCGCCGGCGGCGAATGAAGACAACGGCGCCGAGCGCGATCACGAGAAGGGGCAGCACGCCCAGAGTCAGTACCTGATTCACTCGGACGTCCCGATCCGACAATATCAGCGGCCGCACCGCTGCGGGCTTCGCCCCGATAGAGTCGAGTGACTCCTGCTCAGACAGCCAGTCCAGCGATGCGAGCAGCAGTTCCGGGTTGGAGCCGTCGGCATTGGGGGGCATCGTCCGGTTCTCGGCCAGTCCGGACGAGCCACTGAGGACGATCCGGGTGGCCTTGCCGGGAGAATGCTTCACTTCCAGTGCCTGCATCAGCACGAACGGCCCTGCCTTGTCAACCGCACGCTTGTCGAGGTTGGTCCGCTGCTGGGCAATCACATACGAGCGGGCGGTGCTCGATGCGAGCTCGACCGCCGTCGCAGGCGCTGTCGGGGCGCCCGTGATGGGCGTGACGACCGGCAGGAAGAGGTACTTGCCGACCAGGCTTTTGGTGATCGGCGAGGGGCCATATTCGTAGACCACTGGAATAGTTGCGTCGTCGTTGGCAGAATGCCCGGGGTCCGTCTCCACGATCAGGCCGCCGTCGAAAGTGACACCGTAGGGCTTGACCACCGCGTTGGCGCTGGCCAGCACCTTGGGGTCGAGCCATGGGTCGACGGCCAGCAGCAGCTTGCCGCCACGGTTGAGGTAGTCCTGAATCGCCTTGACACTGCTGTCACCGAGGGACCGGCTCAGCTGGAGCAGCACGAGAATGTCGCAGGTCGTAGGGACGCCCTGCTGTACCAACAGCAGGTCCTGCACTTTGTAGTTGCTCGTCCTCATCAGGTCCGCCACAGACGAATAGCCGCTGACCTGGTTCGTGTCCTTGAGGTCACGTTCACCGTCCCCTGAGGCCCAGCACACAGTCGTTGTGCGGGTGGACACCAGACGGAGGATGGCGCCGGTCACGTCCGCTTCCGTCTGCGAGCCAAGGTTGAGCACGATTGGAGGCCTGCCCTTGTACTGAAGGACGATGCTCGCCGCGATAGTCGCACCCAGGCTGAGCGCCTCCGCGGGGTTTTGATCGGGATCCACGAAACGAACCCTTACGTGATGGTTCTGCTGCTGGTACAGATTGAGCAAGGTCTGCGCATCCCGCCTGCTCGCCTGCTCGTCGGGCCGGAAGAAGCCAGTGACTACAAGGTCTGTGTCCAGTTGTCTCGTGACCGCTGCTGACCTCGGCGACAGTGTGTACAGCCCGGACCTCGTGAAGTCCGCGGCCTGAGTAGACCGCGAGGCGATCACGTTGGATGCGACCAGAATGCCGATCACGACTGCGCTGATCAGCAGACTGAATTGCCCGAAGCGCGTGCGCCTGATCTGCACCAGCTCCAGGAGGGCCGTGGGAGCGACCACCCCATAGGCGATCACCAGAGCCAGTCCTGCGAAGAGCAAGAAAGTGGTGCGCTGGGTCAGACCGCCGTCGACGAGCACGAAGCTGAGCGTCGTTAGGAGGAGCAGCACCCCGCCGGCGGCGAATAGCTGCGCGATGCGACGGTCCCAGCCGGCCATCAGCGCCACTTCTTCGATTCGATGAAGCGGATCGTGACGAAGAGCGCCCCAATGATGAGAGTGACGAAGTAGACCAGGTCGCGAAGGACGATCTGTCCCTGATTGAAGGACTGAGCCCGGCTCGATGCAGCCAGATAGTCAAGGACGTCCGAGAGGGGCGGCGTCACAAAAACCGCCAGCGCGCCAAACCCGTACTGCAGCGCCACGAGCGTGACAATGCCGACGACTGCGGCGATTGTCTGATTGCGTGTGAGGCTGGAGGCCAACAGGCCGAGAGCGACCCACGCCGCCCCGATCAGCAGAACCCCGACGTAGCCGGTGAATACCGTGCCATAGTCGACGCTGGGCAGTGAGAGTCGCATGCCCAAGATGGTCCCTGTGGTGTGAGCTTGCTGGTAGGCCGACATCAGGATGACGTAGAGGAGCGTGAACGAGACCGTGGCGGCATAGCACAGGAAACCGCCCAGCCACTTGCCGGCCACCAGCTCCCAGAAGCGGATCGGCGACGTCAGCAACTGCTCGAGTGTGCCCGAACGCTGCTCCCCCGCCAGCGACCGCATGGTGGTGAGCGGTGTGAAGAACCCCATCATCAGCGCCAGCCAGCTGAAGACGCCGGCCATGGTGACCGGCGCGTTGGCGTTCACCTGCGGCAGGTAGCCGAAGATCGAGGTCAGGATGATGACCACCGCGCCCACCACGTATGGGATCGGTGATCGGAAGATCGTCGACAGCTCCTTGCGCGCGAGCGCCGCAACGGTGATCACGCCCGTGCTCCAGGCAACCTCGTACAGGCGGGCGGGTGCCGAACCGTCGGCCTCCATCGCGCTGAGCGGAGCCGGAGCCGGCCCGACCGCGACGGGTTCAGGCGGCTCCAAGGCCTCGACAGCGGGGCCAGATCCCCCCTCCGTTGCCGCCGCTTTGGTGTGAACCGCAGCAGGCTCGGGCTCCACGACCGGGGCGTCGTCATCTGCAGGCTTCGGCTTGACGGCCTCGACCTTGGCCTCTGGCCGGCCCGGCTCCAGTTCCAGCGCCTCCGCGTCAGGCTTCGCCGGCTCTGCCGGCCGTGTCTCCGGCTCGGCAACTGCCTCCACCGGGCTGACGTCCTTGTCGTCGTTCTCAGCGGTACCAGGCACCGCCGTCGGCACCGCGGCCTCCACCGGCCCGTCTGGTACCACCGCAAGCGTCGAGGCTGCCCGTTCCCGCTCACGCTGTCCGCGACTCGTCCGGCGCCGCTTTCGCGCTGGCGGCTTATCGTCGTCGGCCGGCGGCACTACGAAGCCTCCTCGGAAGTGAGCTCCAGATACACGTCCTCCAAAAAAAGGCTGTGAGAGCTCAGGCTGCGCAGGCTGAGGCCCTTGCCCACTATGAGTTTGGCCACCGCCTCCTGCAGATCGTCACGCTGCCCGATCACCGTAACGTGGCGCTCGCCATCGCCATTGGAGGTCATGGTGACTTCGATCACGCCGGCCAGCTCTCGCAGCTGCTTGTCCACGATCAGCGGGTCACCCACGACGACGGCTTCCACCTGTCGATTGCGTTTGTCGCCGAGCCGCCGGGTCAAGGTGCCGGGAGCTTCGTCGGCGACGAGCTTGCCATCCTTGATGAGCAGCACCCGCTCACAGTTCGCGCTGACCTCGGACAGGGTGCGGCTCGACAGGATCACGGTGCGCTGCTTGCCCAGCACACTGATCAGCTGGCGAGCTTCGCCTCTCTCAGCCGGCCCCAGACCAGCGGTCGGCTCGTCCAGGATCAAGACCTGGGGGTCGTGCACGACGGCCTGCGCCAGGCCGACCCGCCGCCTCAGCTCGCTCGAGAGATTTCCGATGACGTCTCGTCGCCGTTCCGCCAGGCCGCAGGCCGCCAACGCGGAGTCGATGCGCAGACGCCGGTTCCGCGGCGACACCCCACGGAGGCGGCACATCATCTCCAGATACCGCTCGACCCCCATCTCGTTGTACAGCGCTGCGTTCTCGGAAAGGTATCCGATGCGTTTGCGGGCCTCGCGAGACTGTTTGACCACGTCGAACCCGGCCACCGCGGCGCTCCCTGTAGTCGCGCCCAGGTAGCCCGTCAGTATGCGCACCGTCGTCGACTTCCCTGCCCCGTTGGGCCCCAGGAACCCCAGCACCTGTCCTTTGGGGACCGAGAAGGTCAGGTCGACGATCGCGGGCCGGGTGCCGAAGTACTTGGTAAGACCCTGGACCTCAATCAATTCGGACAGCGGCCATTCTAGGAGGGGGCAGAAGGTTGGCGTCTTCATAGCGATGGCGTGCTGATATAACCGGTCCGTGGCATCGACCATCATCGCGGTCGGCGACGAGCTGCTCGGCGGCTTCACGCTCGACACCAACTCGCACTGGCTGGCCCAGCGATTGCGCGGGCTCGGCTTCCCTGTCAAGCGCATTACTGTGGTTCGTGACCGCGGCGAGGACATCGTCCGTCAGCTGCGAACTGACCTCGCCGATGAGGAGGTCGAAGACATCTTCTGCTGCGGCGGCCTGGGGCCGACGCCGGACGACCGCACCCTGGAGGCGGTTGCCGCCGCGCTCGAACGGGAACTTGTGACGTGGCAGCCGGTGCTAGATCGCGTAGAGCGACGAGTGCGCTTGATGCACGATGCCGGGCTGATCGATTCATCTCAAGTCGCCGACGGCAACCGACGGATGGCCCAGATTCCCGCCCAGCCGGATCACGTCTTTCGGAACCGCCGAGGCATGGCTCCCGGCCTCGTCTATCGGCTCGATTCGCGCCGGCTGTTCGTGCTCCCGGGTGTGCCCAGCGAGCTGAAGGGTATCTTCGCCGAGGAGGTCGAACCGGAGTTCCTGAGCGGCCGTCTCGCGGCCGTCGTCCATGAGTTCCGGTTCATGTTTGCCGTCGAAGCGCGGTTTTACCTGGTCATGCGCGAGCTGGAAATCTCCCACCCTGACGTGTCCGTCGGTTCCTACCCGAACTTTCAGACCAAGGAGCTCGTCATCCGCTTCTCAGGCCCGGACGAGGGGCGCGTACTGGATGCGATGGACGTGGTCCGTCAGCGGGTAGCCCCGATGGGGCTGGTGCCGGCCGCCGGCACGCCCGGGCCAGGCTGAACGGCCCATCGGGTAGAGGGGCGGGTCGCCCACCCCCCTCCCACACCACCGGACAAGCGGGCCACGCATCCGGCGGTTCGTCAGGCATGCCGCAGCCGCCAGCGGTGACCGAATCCAAGCAGGCCCAGGTCTTGCCACCATCGCCAGCAACTTGTCGTGTTGGACGCGGTCAAAGAACCGCTCCAGGTCGACTGCGACCACCCATTCCAGACCCCCAGCCACGTCCTGGCGGGCCTGCTGCATCGCTTGCTGGGCGCTGCGCCCCGGCCGGTAGCCGTAGCTACCGTCCGAGAACTGGGGATCGAAGACTGGCGTGAGTGCCTGCGCTATGGCCTGCTGGATCAGTCGGTCCAGCACCGTCGGCACCCCCAGCTCCCGCTCCCCGCCCTCAGGCTTGGGGATGCTCACCCTCCGTACAGGGGCGGGTCGGTAGGTGCCCGCGTCGAGCCTGGCTCGGACTTCCGGCCAGTGGTCTTTCAGCCAGGCCGCAATTCGGCCACTGTCATTCCGTCCACTCCCGGAGCGCCCTTGTTGCTCTCCACGCGCTGCAACGCCCGGTTCAGGTTCTCCCGGGAGAAGACCTCCTCCCAGAGCTCCCCCACACGGGCGGGTTGAGCTTCCCTCACGGTCTGCGCCGGTCGACCACTACGCTCTGCCGGGGCTTCCTCGGGATTCACCGATTCCACCTCCGCCAGACCCGCCTTCGCGGGGTGGCTGCGATTGCAGCGGCCAACGCGAGCTCGTCCTTCGGTCGGCTCGCCTGACGTTCGGCCCTTCCCGGCTCCGCATCCCCGCCGGTACTTTGGCCTCGGCTGACTTCTGCCAGGTCCGTCGCGGCCTCTCGACCTCGCCGGTCGCCACCTCGGCGACACCCCGACAGATCTCCCCGAATGAAAGCAGTCACCTTCCCTCTACCGCCGCCGCGTGTACCTGACGACCCTGTTGGTGGTGTCGGGCTTCGCCGCAAGGGGCCGGCTCACCCACGTCGCCCAGCCTTCTACGCGGTTTGTGTTCCTCGGTGTAGAGGTTCTGCCTCCGGCCTCCTTCCGACCCCGCCTCGCGACGAGGAAGTTGCCATCTGCTCGGAGTTAGCACCACCGCTTCCTCCAGAGGACTCTCACCTCCTGGTTACTGCTCGTGACGGGTTGGACCCCTCCCCCGGCTTCGCCGGGTACTCCCCCAACTTTGCGGGGGTGAGACTAGCGACCCTTGAACTCCGGCTGGGCCTTCTGGAAGAACGCGACTATGCCAGTGACCGCGTCCTCGCTCAGCACCGCTCGTGCGAAGTTTCGGGCTTCGACCGCGAGGCCCTCCTCGAGCGGCAGATCCTGGCCACGGTTCACGGCATCCTTGATCATCGCGAGGGCCAACGTCGCGGACCTGGCCAGGCGTGCAGCCAGCTCGTCCACTACAGCGTCGAGCTCCTCGGACGCGACCGCCCGATTGACCAGGCCCAGGGCCGCAGCTTCGCTTGCGGATAGCCGCGCCGACTCGAAGAGAAGCGGCAGCGCCCTGGCCCTCCCGATCAGCCGCACCAGCCTCTGCGTACCGCCGGCTCCCGGAATGATGCCCAGTGCGGACTCGGTCTGTCCAATCCTGGAGCGCCCGTCCTCGACCATGATCCGGTAGTCGCAGCAGAGCGTGAGCTCGCAGCCGCCGCCCAGCGCGTGGCCGTTGACGCGGGCGATGACCGGCTTCGGGCAGGCAGCGATGGCGTTGAACGCCGCCCCGTTGGCCAGCATCATCTCGAAGATGCGCTCTTCGGCGTCCGGCGCGGACCTGTCAACGCCCCCCATCGAGCCCAGGTCGGCGCCCACGCTGAAGTACCGGTCGTAAGCGCTCTGCAGGATGACAGCGCGGCAGTCCCGGTCAGCGCTCAGCTCCATGAATGCCCCGTGCAGTTCGTGCGTCAGGTCGGACGCGATGGCGTTGTTGCCACCGCGGTGCATGACCACCCGCGCGACGCTTCCCTCGCGTACGACATCGACAGCTTCGCCCATGGCTCAAGCCGTGAACAGGGGGATGCCGCCGGCCACCTCGATGGCGGCCCCGGTGATGTAGCCCGCCTCTTCCGTGCACAGGAAGCCGATGGTGGCGGAGATGTTCGAGGGGGCGCCAAAGCGTTTGAAAACCGTGCGATTCTTGAATCGCTCGTACAGCGGGTTGGTCTGGGCGGCCATCTCGCCTGCCTCGGTGAGAATGATGCCGGGCACGATAGCGTTGGCCGTGATGTTGTGCCTACCGCCCTCCAGGGCCGCCGTCCTGGCGAGCCCGATCACCCCCGCCTTCGTCGCCGAATAGCTGGCCTGCCCGAAGCCACCCAGCGTGCCCGCGACCGAAGACATGAAGACGATCCGGCCCCATCGCTGTTCGACCATGTACGGCCACACCTCCTTCGTGCAGTTGAAGGAGCCCGTGAGATTCACCGCGACGTCGCGATCCCAGAGCCGGTAGTCCTGGTTTGGAATCTGAGCGGTATGGTCGAGCGTCGCAGCGTTGTTGATGAGGATGTTGATTCGGCCGAACTGATCCTTGACCTGCGCGAACACTTCGCGGATCTGGTCGCGGTTGGTCACGTCCATCTTGATGGCGGTAGAGCGCCGGCCCATTTGACGGATCTCCTCCGCGGTCGCATTGGAGTAGACCCACCCCTGGCTGATGGCGAACTGAGCCAGGCCCGAATTGGCACCCTCGGCTGCGGTCTGCAGGTTCGGGTCGTCCTCGATCAGGATGTCGGTGATCACGACGTCGGCGCCCATGCGCGCCAATGTGAGGGCATCTTCGCGGCCGAGGCCGCGTGACGCGCCTGTGACGACTGCGACCTTACCCGAGAGATCGAACATGCACGGCTCCTTCAATCAAGACGACGATCATCAGGTTCCGGATCCAGCTCCGCGACCGCCTTCGAAACCACAGGCTGGCCATCCTGGTTCACTGCGGTCAGCTGCACGGAACCGTCGCGCTCCTCAGCACGAATCGTGACCGTATCACCCGGTCGGACCATTCCGACGAACCGGCAGCTCAGCCTGCGCAGGCGGCGAGGCTCCCCAACCGCGCGCGCCAGCAGGCCCATCTGCAGCATCCCGTGGGCGATCACGCCCGGCAAACCGACCGAGCGGGCGAACTCGTCGTCGAGGTGGATCGGGTTCAGGTCACCGGACGCCTCGGCGTAGGCGGCGATCTGCTCCCTGGTGAACTCGACGATGAGTCCCTTCATGAGCTGGAGCCAATCACGAACACCGCCCGAGAGCGGCAGAACGGGACGCCGCCGGCGGTTGCGCTGCTCTCCAGCGTGATGAAGCGGATGCCCCGGCGCTCCACGTCTGAGGTCACCCGAGCCTGAGCGGTCACCGTCTCCCCCACTTCAAGGTGGCGCTGCCACTCGAACTCCTGCTCCCGGTGCAGCAGGTTGGCGAAGTCGACACCGGCCTCCGGGTCATCGAACAACTGCCGTGCCGTTGTGCCCAGCGCGTAGACCGCGGCATACGTGGGCGGCACACCGTCGGCCGGGTCTGCGCCCAGCGCCCGAGCGAACGCCTCCACGTGCGGGGCTTCAATGCTGAACTCGACGGGCGGATACACGCGCCCCGTGACCGCAGCTACGAGAGTCGGCCCCCAGTCCCGCTGCTGTATTCGAGGTCACGGCGTTTCCGCTCGGCTGCCTCCAGGTCTTTGAAGAACATGAAGTGGCCGCGACCGTGGACGTAGTAGCCGCCGCCCTGGTCGCGGGTCACCTTCACGTAAGGCAGCTCGATGTCGTACACCTGGCCCGAGGACGAGACCTTCAACAGTGGCATGTTCGTCACGAGGCTAACCGAAGCCGCCCCCTGACCCGCCTGAGCAGTACTGGGCGCAGCTCGTCCCAGGCCGTCATCACGGGGGCTCGAGTGGTCGCGGCAACCTCTCGCGGCGCATAGGCTGCAACCGCGAACTTCTCTGCCAGGTGGCGCGCGGGCGTCGCGGCCTCCGGGATCTCACGGCCGAGCCGAGCTCCAAACTCGATCGGCGTCTCGCCCGCCCTCGATCGCACTCCGGCCAGGCCCGACAGCAGCGAGGTCCGCCGCCAGACCCCGCTCACCGTGCGAGGCCGGAGGTATCGGGAGATGAACAGCCAGACCCCTGCAGCTATGACGACCAGACCGATAAGCACGGTTGGGAAGCCACCGGGGACGGGGGACTGGTTCGACGAGCCACCGCCGAAGCCCAGGTCGCCGGCATCGAGGGCGCCTTTGTCCGGGCCCCGAACGCCTCCGGTATCCCCGGCCCCCACCCCCTCATCGCCGGCGCTGCAGACCTCGGAGTCCCGGGCGCAGACGGCGGCGACGGACCCGCGGGGGATCGGGAAGTACGTCCCATCCGGCGTTGGCTCAAACGGTATCCAGCCGTAGCCAGGCCAGTAGGCCTCCACCCAGGTGTGCACGTCCGACTCCCGTACGACGTACTTGCTCAGCTTCTCGTCAAACGTCCCCGGCCCGTAGCCGTTGACCAGCCTGGTCGGTATGCCGAGGGACTTGAGCATGTCGCCCATGGCGGAGGCGAAATACTCGCAGTAGCCCTCCTTGGAGTTGAAGAGGAAGTATTCGAGTGGGTCGGCGTCCCGGGGCGCCACAGTGGGCGTCAGCGTGTAGGTGTAGTTCGATCGCAGGTAGGACTCGATCGCCGTCGCCTGATCGTACGGATTGTCCTTGCCCTCGGTCACCTGCACGGCAAGGTCGTGTATCCGCTGGATCGCGGCCTTCGACCGGTACGCGCCGGACGTGAGCGGCGAAACGTCGGCCTGCCCAGCACTCCGATAGGTGCCGGCGAAGTTGCGGTATGGGTCCAGCCACGCCGGATAGGCAGTACCGGCCGACCTGAGCTGGTCTTCCGTGGTGGTCGAGTAGGCGACCGCGACTGCATAGCTTCCCGCAGTCTCATTGCCGCCCTGGACCGAGAGGCGATCGATGGTCTCGAGCTTGTCGGCCGGCAGCAGCCCGGCTGGCGTCTGGTTTGGGTGCCATGCATGCGCCGTTGCGTTGCGGTCGACCTTGAGCAGGGTGCTTGGGTAGAACAGCACGTTGGTGGCGGTTGCGGGCGGCTTGAGCATTTGAATCTTGAAAGTCGCGGTGGCCTGATTGGAGTAGCCCTCGGCGTACGGCGGGCTGGCGTCTTTCTGGAGTGGCAGAGTCAGCCCGGCCGCGTCACCGGCATAGCGCCAGTAGGAGCCGCCCGGACCACTCGAGGTGCTGTCGAGGTTGACTCCCCGGAAATAGCGCGGGCCTCCGTACGCCCCGCTGATGGTGTACGTGAAGACCACACCGCCCGTCTTGTGGATGGGACCCGCCAGCTGAGCGAGCGAGGCGAACCCCGTGGAAGTGCCAGAACTGGTCCCCCGCCCGAAGGCGACCGGGTGATTGAGGCGCTGCTGGAGCTCGGCCCAACCCCGGAAGCTGCCGTTTTCGATGTCTACGGTGCGATCGGTCGTCGTCAGTGGCGGGGCCAGCAGACCGATGACGATCACTCCTGCCATGACGACCACACCGGTCTCCCAGAAGTCCCACCGAGCGTCGCTGCTCAACCTCACGCGGCGCACGGTTGCCGTCTCCATCGATCGCACGTAGCTCGTCCAGAGGAGGACGCCCAGCGTCAGGATCAGGAAGACGACAACGTACCCGTTCTGGTTGCTGGGGGAGTTGAGGACGTTGGTGGCAAACGCCGCAGCACCCGGGGCAAGACCGAGAAGCGGCTGGCGCCAGCGGAGCGCGCACCAGCTGAGCCAGCCTCCAACCACCCAGAAGAGGAGGTACAGCAGGTAGAGGTCGAAGGCAGGGTCGTAGACGTCCTCACCGTTGAGCACTCGGCCGATCCACGTACCGGCGAGCTGCAGCGGATCGGTGGGGTCGCCCGGGTGGGTGCGGGCCAGCTCCTGGTGCGCCCCGAAGAAAGCGGCGACAGGCCCGACCAGCACGCCGATCCCCAGGGCGACCGGCCACGGGACGCGCTTGATCAACGCCAGGACGCCCATGAACAGCGCCGCGACCAAGGCCAGGTTGGTCAGCCCTGTCGAGTTGGGAACCCAGTTGGCGTCGACCGTCGAGTTGCCGAAGCAGATGGTGATGAAGACGACGAAGGTGGCGACTGCCAGGGAACCCGCAGGAGGCCGCCACCTGAAGGGGACCGATCTCGCGCGTTCAGACCAGGCGGACAGCATCTCTAGTCCTCAACAGCCGGGCGAAGTCGTCGCCTTTCCTGACCACGTAGAGATCGACGTCGGAGCCGAGATCGAAGCTCAGGTTCGGCTCGGGGGCGCCAAAACTGGAGGCGTCGATGTAAAAGGCGAGCAGGGAAGTGCCACGCCCCCGGACGGCCTGCATGGTGTGCACCCAGGCCGCGTCAGCGCTCGGAGTGATCACGGCAATCGCGCGCCTGGGCAGGCGGCGGATCCGGTCCCAGGCCATGGCCCGAGCCAGGCTCTGCGGCCCGTCCGCCCTGGCCACTGCGAGGTAGTCGAGGATCAGCCGGTCTTGCCGCACCGCCCGGTGAGGCTCCAGGAGGGTGCCCCGCGCGTCGTTCGCGATCAGGCCAACCCGGCGGCCCCGGTTGTGGATCTGCATGGCGACCGAGGCCGTCATGCTGACCGCGTACTCCAGCGTCGACTCCTCCCCCTCCCCGTAGTGCACGTTCCGATCGAGGTCGAGCACGATCCAGAGGTCGGCGGTGAGCGGCTGCTCGAACGTCTTGCTCATCAGCTGCTGATGTTTGAGCGACAGCGGCCAATGGATGCGGCCGAACGAATCCCCTGGCCCGTACTCCCGGACGCCGCCGGTCTCAGGCGGGTAGTCGGCCCAATTGCCGAACCGCTGCGCGGTCCCCGCGTGCTGGGTGGCCGGCATCAGGAGCTCCGGCAGCTGCCGGACCCGCGGATACACGAGCACCTGGTTCTTCTGGTTGAGGCGGGATTGCTGGCTGAACAGACCGAAAGGCTCGCTCACCCGCAGCAGCGTGGGGCCGAAGGTCACCCAACCCCGCTGCCTGTATACGCCGCGTGAGGTCCAGGTCACAGCCTGCCGGCCCAACGAGATGACGCGCCCGGGCTGGTATTCGGTGAGCCGGCTCAGGTCCATCACCTCGACCCAGGGGGCGGGGACTCGGCTGTGCTTGCGGACTGTGAACGTCTCCTCGAAGCCCTCTCCAACCGTCGGGGTTCCTGCATCGAGGACTCGCTCGATCTGGATGCCGCGGGCGGCCAGCTTTGGCCAGAGCCACGCCAGGAGGAAGAGAAGGACCAGCGCGTAAGCCAGCACGTAGGCCGGCTTGATGGCAGTCAGGTATGCAAAGAAGAGAAGAAGGGCGAGGCTCAGGCCGAGCAGTGCCCTGCTCATTTCAACTGGCGTGTGCCTCCTCGCCAACACGGGGCCTCAGCGCTAAGCCGCGAGCCACGGGGGGCACCGGCGTGGATCGGTGGGTCCGGGCTCAGGTCAGGCGTCATAACTCATCTGAGGTACGTGCTCTCGTTCCATCAGCTGATGCAGGATCCGCGTCGCACTGGAGCCCTGCATCTCGGCGTTGGGCCGGAGGATGATCCGGTGGCCCAGGACCGACTCGACCAGAGCCTTCACGTCGTCGGGCATCACGTACTCGCGACCCAGCAAGGCAGCCCGCGCCTGGGCCGCATGGAACAGGTTGAGCGTTCCCCGTGTGCTGGCTCCGAGCGCGATCTCGGGATGGGTCCTCGTCTTCTCGACGAGTCGGGCGATGTACTCTTTCAGCTCGGGCTTGACGAAGACGTCCCGCACCGCCCGCTGGGCGGCCCGCAGCTCCTTCGGTGAGATCACCGGCTGCAGCTCCTCGAACGGCGATTCCAACTTCTCCTTCCCCAGCAGCTCGACCTCCTCCTTGGAGGTGAGGTAGCCCAGCCGCACCTTCATGAAGAAGCGGTCGAGCTGCGCCTCCGGCAGCGGGAAGGTGCCGGAGTATTCAACCGGGTTCTGGGTCGCCATCACCATGAATGGCGATGGCAGCTCGTTGGTCTCGCCGTCGATGGTGACCTGGCGCTCTTCCATCGCCTCCAGCAGTGCCGACTGCGTCTTCGGCGTGGCGCGGTTGATCTCGTCGGCCAACAGGATCTGGGCGAAGACCGGCCCTGGCCGGAACTCGAACTCGGCCTCCTTCTGATTGAAGGCGCGGACGCCGGTGACGTCCGAAGGCAGGAGGTCGGGGGTGAACTGGATGCGGCGAAACGTGCAGTCGAGAGAGCGAGCCATTGCTTTCGCCAGCATCGTCTTGCCGACGCCGGGCACGTCCTCGATCAACAGGTGCCCCTCACAGAGCAGGGTTATGAGGCACAGCCGGACTTCGTCATCCTTGTGGACGATTGCTCTGGCCACATTGGCCAGCACCGGGTCGGCCACCTGTCGAACGATGTCGAGTGAAGCTCCCTCAGCGCCTAGTCTCATTCCATCCTCCGTTCCTGCCACCGGATTATATGGACGGCCCTCCCGGCAATCGCGTAACGAATCAGCTGCCCCCATCCGTTTGACATTGGTTGAGCGAGTCTGGTACGGTTCCCCCCGTCAATTTTTCGCCTCCAGGGAGGGCGAATCTGACAGGGGGGTAGACCAGAGTTGACGGCGTTGAGTCGCTACTTTGTGCACGTTGTGGTGCTCATGGTAGCGATCGGTCTTTCCGGGTATGCGACCGTTTCGAAGGGTTTCCCAGGGGTAGCTACACTCAGGCTGAGTGCTGTGAATGCCGAGGGCCTCGCTTTCGGCCAGGGTGGAGCCGCGGGCGGTGTGGAGATGGGGCGAGCGGGCACCATCATCAAGCCTATCGCCATCCCCTCCGATGCCCCCGTGGAGCACACCCCGACACCGTACGCGGTGCGTCAGGGCGAGGACGTCTACGCGATCGCCAAGAAGTTCAACATCACCGCGGACGAGCTCCGCTGGTCTAACCCAGACAAGTTGACCAGGACGGACGTCGTCCGAGCGGGCGACCTCCTGCAGGTGCCACCGATCCCTGGTGTGGTAGTGGTGGTCAAGGCCACCGACACAATTCAAGCCGTCGCCAACGCCTACAAGGTGGACCCGCAGTCGATCGTCGACTTCAACTTGCTCCGCGACACGCCCACGTCCACCCACTCCAGCACCGTCTCCCAGCTGAGCGCCGGCGACGTCCTCGTCTTGCCCAATGGCAGGGGCCCACAGCTCTGGCCTCGGAGGGCGACGGACGACGCGCCTCACCTGGGCCCCTACGCCAACGCGAAATTCGTCTATGGCCAGTGCACGTGGTACGTCGCCAGCCGCCGCTACGTTCCGTGGAGCGGGGACGCCTGGATGTGGTGGGGGAACGCGCGCAGCATGGGCTTCCCCGAGGGCCAGGTGCCAGAGCCAGGCGCGATCATGGTCACCTGGGAGAGCTTCTTCTTCGGACACGTGGCATACGTCGAGCAGGTCAACCTCGACGGCAGCTTCATCGTGTCGGAGATGAACTACAGGGCGTGGGACGTGATCGACACCCGCGTCATCCACAGCACCAGAGAGATCCCGCTTCTCGGGTTCATCTACTGAGTGGGGCTGCTGGCGCTGCCACCGTCCCATAGCCCCGCCTCGCGGAAGCTGAAGTAGCCGCGGCGAGCAACGACCACGTGGTCGAGCAGCCTCACGCCGAGGATCATGCCAGCTCTGCCCATGAGCCGCGTGAACGCGATGTCTTCAGGGCTTGGCTCGGCGATCCCCGCCGGGTGATTGTGAGCCAGGACGATGGCGGCGGCGCGGAGCTCCAGGGCGGGCGCGTAGACCTCCCTGGCCGCCACGGCAACGTGCATGAGGCCGCCCTCGGCCACGACCGCGAGGCCGCCTAGCAGGCCGCAGCGCACGTCGAGGCTAAGAACGCCGAGTGCCTCGGATCGGGCAACGCGCAGCGACTTGAGGTGCGGGAGGAGGTCCCTGGCGCCGCGTACCGGCCGCGCAGGCGTCACCGCGGGCTGAAAGCGGCGGGCCAGCTCCGCTCCGGCCAGCAATCGTCGGCGCGCGGCCGGCTTGACGCCGAGCAGTGCGAGTTGATCGGGGCCGGCCTCCAGCAGCTCCGCCACAGACGTGTTCCCGATGGCAGAGGCGGCGCCGGCCCCGATCAGATCATTGAGCAGGGAGCGGTCGTCGACCGCAGCGAGCGGCAGACGACCGCGGGAGATGGGGGTAGGCGCCAGCGCCGCAGGGGGATAGCCGGCTGGTTGAGACGTCGGAGGGGGCTTGGGGTAGTGTTCCGCGGCGGCTGGCATGACACCAGGCTAGGCAGCGAGCAGCGCTGCGGCAAGCCAGGTTGTTAAGAAGAACTGAAACGTGCTTCTGCCCGGCGGATGTACATGTGGGGCCCGAGAATAGCGCTCGTTCGCCGGCAGATGCCCGGAGTCCCAGGCCTTCCGCACGCTACGAGACTTCCTGGTCCTCCTCTTCGACCAGGCGCAGCTGGCCGTCTGCCTTGAGCCCCAGGCTCCGGGCGAAGAACCCCGCCACTCGCTCGACGTAGAGGGGGCGGTCGGCGAAGTAGCCGCCGGTGTGAGGAGCCCCCTGGACGACCCAGATCTCACGGGGCCCGCGGTAGGCGTCGTAGAGCCGCCGCGAGTGGTTGACCGGGGTTGTGACGTCTGCTCCGCCGTGAATGAAGAACAGCGGTCGCTGCTCCAGGCCGCTGAGGACCGCAATGGGAGATGCGTCCGCGAGCCGCACGCCGTGCCGCAGCCGCATCCAGGCCGAGACGGTCGCGACGAACGGAGCGCCCGGCAGGAGCGCGTGACGCCTGACGTTCTCGCGCAGTACCTGGCGCACATCGCAGTACGGGCTGTCGAGTACCAGCGCCTCCACTGACGGGTCACCGGCGGCGCCCAGCAGACTGACGACGGCCCCCATCGAGTAGCCGAGCAGACCGATGCGGGCGTTGCGGACGCGGCGTCGGGCAAAGGCGATCGCGGCCGCCAGCTCCTGAACCTCTCGCACGCCCATCGTGATCGTCGCCTGGTCGCTGCCGGGCATACCGCGGAAGGAGTAGCAGAGGACGTTGAAACCCTTGCGCCAGAGCGCCACGGCGATGCCGAGGAGATCCTGGCGACGGCCCTTGTGGCCTGGGCTGATCACGATCACCTGGGGTGAGCCCGTATGGCGGAAGAACCAGGCGCCGAACGCGATCCCGTCGGCGGTCGTCAGGTCGACCTCTTCGTAGTCCGCCTGGAACTCCCAGGGCGTGAACAGGAAGTCGTCCAGGAACTCAGGACGGGCAGGCACGAAGAGCCGCCGATAGAGGACGATGGATACGCCGACGTACGCCGCGAGGGGAAGCCCGATCAAGGCTCCCAGAACCAGGTGTGCCATGGCCTGCGCTTAAGTCTAGGTCTCCCCCGACGGCGCTGAGGGGATCACGCTTGACGACGCGCCAATTTGGCCCGCTGGCCGGCTCGAGCTTCCTCGAACCTGCCGAGAACGAACAAGAGCAGGCTCAGGCGGTTCAGGTACCGGCGCGCCTGCTGATTCGCGAACTCGCCCTCACGGATCAGCGTGACGCAGCGGCGCTCGGCCCGCCGCACCACCGTCCGGGCCAGGTCCAGAGCGCCTGACGCCGGCGTCGAGCCGGGCAGGATGAAACCGGACGGCATCTCGACCTCCGCCTCCAGCTCTGCCAGCAGGTGGTCGAGCTCAGCCACGTCCGCCTCTGAGGTGGAGACAAACTTGCCAGGGTCGGCGGGGTTTGTGGCCAGCTCGGCTCCCAGACGATAAAGCCCCTGCTGAAGCTGCTCGGCGATCTCTCGAACCTGGTCGTCGGACGTCAGCGCCTTGGCCAATCCGATCGCGCTGGACGCCTCATCCACGGTGCCGTAGGCCTCGATCCGAAGGTCGTCCTTGGCTGCTCGGCCACCGCCCAGCAAGCCGGTCGTACCGTCATCGCCACCGCCCGCCAGCTCGTGCATGGCCTTCCTTCGCTCAGGCACATCTCAACTCTAGTCGGCCACGGCGGCGACGGCGTCCGCTGGGTGGAGGGCGGCGCGCGGACGGACCGCGACCTCCAGCCCATGGTGCGCACCCCTTCGGACGCCCACTTCCAGCGCGCGCCAGATCGGGCTCTGGTCCGGGTAGTCGTCCCGCGTGTGGGCTCCCCGCGACTCGAGTCGGGCCAGAGCCGAGCCCACCACGAGGCACGCCAGCCGCCGCGCCGCCTCGGTCTTCGCATCGGCCCCCCGGTCTGCGGTCAGCCGGGCGAGCGCACCGCTCATCACCAGGGCCGAGCGCAGGGGCCCGGAGGACGCCTCGAGCAAGCGACGCACCTCCGCGAGCCGCAGCAATCCGCGCGAGAACGTGTCGGCCCTGGTCGGCCTGACGGCCTCGCACGTGCTCGTTGGCACGACGAGCGCGCTGCGGCCTGCCATGCGCCCGAAGACGATCGCCTCGAGCAGCGAGTTGCTGGCAAGCCGGTTGGCGCCGTGCACGCCCGTGCGAGCGCACTCCCCCGCGGCCAGAAGTCCTTCCACTCCCGTCTGACTCCGCAGGTCCGTGACGATCCCCCCCATCGTGTAATGCGCCGCCGGCGATACCGGCACTCGTTCTCTCAGGGGGTCGATTCCGACGCGTCGGCAGCGGGCCATGAAGCCGGGGAAGCACTCCCGCAGCGCATCCTGTCCGATCGGCGCCGCATCCAGAAATACTGAGCTTTCGCCCGTTCGCCGAAGGTGCCGCGCAATGGACCTCGCAACCGTCGCGCGGGGCGCCAGCTCGCCCCGGGGGTCCACGTCGAAGAGAAACCGCCTTCCCTGGGCGTCGAGCAGATGGCCACCAGCCCCGCGCAGAGCCTCGGTGACGAGAAAGGCGTCGTTTGGGCCGGCGAATGCCGTGGGGTGGAACTGGACGAACTCCAGGTCGGCCAGCTGGGCGCCCGCGTCGAGCGCGACGATCAGGCCGGCGCCCTGACAGTTGGCCGAGGTCGTCGACCGAGCGAACAGTCCGGCATACCCGCCGGTGGCGAGCACGGTCGCGCGACTGGTCACCTCTATCAGCCGGTCACCAGAGCGAAACCTGCCACCCGTGACACGATCACCGGTACTCAGCAGACCGTCCAGCCAGGCATCGTCCAACTGCTGCAACCGGCCGCTTCGACACGCTGCCCCTATATGGGAGCGCAGCGCGGACATGATGGTGGCGCCGGTGCCATCGCCGCCGGCGTGCAGCACTCTGGATCGGGAGTGAGCGGCCTCGAGCGCAAGGGCGCGCAGCCCGTCCGAACCGCGGTCGAACTCGACGCCACGCGCCTCGAGCCAGGCCATCGCGTGCGGCGCCTTGGTCGCCAGCATCCCGACCGCCTCGGGGTCGCACAGCCCGACTCCGGCCGAGAGCGTGTCCGCCTCGTGGAGCTCGGGCGAATCGTCCGACCCGATGGCGACAGCGATTCCGCCCTGGGCCAGCGGAGACGAACCAGTCCCCGCCGAAGCCAGGACCACCGACCCGCCGGCTTCCGTGGCCTCCAGCGCGGCGGCCATCGCTGCCAGGCCTCCACCTACGACCAGGACGTCGGTCATCCGACGCTGACCATCCGCTCCAGCGCGAGACGGGCCCGCGAGGCCACCGGCTCAGGCACGGTGATCTGGTGGACGTCCTCCCGCAGCGAGCGCACCAGCTTGGGCAGCGTGATCTTCTTCATGTATCGGCAGACCGCGCGCTCGCTGACGGCATAGAAGCGCTTGTCGGCGTCGGGGACCTCCTTCCCAAGCCGGTGGAGGATGCCGATCTCAGTGGCCACCACGAAGGTCCGGTAGGGCGATCGCTTGGCATGCTGGACCATGCCCTCGGTGGAGAGGATGTGCACGCGGTCGGCGTCCACGTCGCCGCTGGCGGCGTAGTACATGCAGGAGCTGGCGCACCCACACTCGGGATGAACCATGAGGTCGGCATCGTTGTGCTCGCGGCGCGCCCGCTCCAGGTCGCCGGGCCGGATGCCGGCGTGGACGTGACACTCCCCCGGCCAGACCTGCATCGAGCGGCCCGTGACTCGCTCCAGGTAGGTGCCCAGGAACATGTCGGGGGCAAAGAGGATGGGCTGGTCGGCTGGGATGGCCTCGATCACCTGTCTGGCGTTGCCGGACGTGCAGCACCAGTCGCTTTCCGCCTTGACTTCGGCGCTGGTGTTTACGTATGTGACGACGACCGCCCCCGGGTGTCGAGCCTTCCACGCCCGCAGCTGATCGGCGTCGATGGTGTCCGCAAGCGAACAGCCGGCGTCAAGGTCGGGCAGCAGAACGCGTTTGGTGGGATTGAGGATGGCGGCCGTCTCAGCCATGAAATGGACGCCGCAGAAGAGGATGACCTCTGCGTCTGTCTGTGCTGCTGCGCGCGCGAGGCCCAGCGAGTCGCCGACCACGTCGGCGACGTCCTGAACCTCGGGCACCTGGTAGTTGTGCGCCAGGATTACCGCCTTCCGCTCGCAAGCCAGCCGGTGGACCTCCCGCTGGAGCTCAGCCACGTTGGCCGGCACCTCACGCCCGCGGTATCGTGTGGCGTCGGCTTCGAGTTGGGCCGTCAGCCCGTTTCGCCGCCCGGTCACTGGTGCCAACTCCTCACGACCTCCATCGATATGTCCAGCGCCGGCGCCGAGTGGGTCAGGGCGCCGACCGAGATTCGCTGCACCCCGGTCCCCGCGTACGCGCCGACGGTGTCCAGGCTCACCCCTCCCGACACTTCGAGGACCGCCCTGTTCTGAGGGGGGAATCCCCCGTTGAGGCCGCTGCCCCTGGGAACCCGGGCCAGCGGCACCCCCCTGTTCTGAGGGGGGAATCCCCCCTTGAGACCGCTGCCCCTGGGAACCCGGGCCAGCGGTACCCCCCTGCTGGCGTTGAGGCGAACGGCTTCCGCGACCATGTCGACGCCCATGTTGTCCAGCAAGATGAGATCCGCTCCCTCGGCCAGGGCGGCCTCGAGGTCGGCAAGCGACTCCACCTCGACCTCCACCCGGAGGCCGGATCGGCGCGCCCGGCGGATGGCCTCGCGGATGCCGCCGGCCGCGGCCACGTGGTTGTCTTTCACAAGAGCGGCAGACGCGAGGTCGAAGCGGTGGTTGACCCCGCCCCCCATCCGCACCGCGTATCGCTGAAGGTCGCGCAGGCCGGGGACTGTCTTGCGGGTGTCGAGCACCGCGGCTGTCGGTCCGGCCGCGTCGACGAAGCGCCGCGTCAGGGTTGCGACGCCCGAGAGCTGCTGGAGGAAGTTCAACGCCGTGCGCTCGGCCCTGAGCAGGCTGCCTAGCGGCCCGTGCAGTCGCGCCAGGACTTGATCGGCGCCGATCCCGTCGCCATCGCCCACGACTGGCTCGAACCAGACCGAGCTGTCCACCTGGCGAAAGACCTCATCCGCGACGGGCAGACCGGCGACCACGCCGGCCGACCGAGCGATGAGATGCGCCGACGCCTGCAGTCCGGGCGGCACCACGGCGGCTGTCGTGACATCCCTGTCTACGGCGTCTTCGGCCAGCGCCTCCCGGACCTTTGCTTCCATGCCTGCAAGCGACAGCTGCACGTTCATCCGGCCGCGCCGTCTCCCGCGACTGTGTCTCGCCACGGGAGCTCTCGCTCCCACGTGCCCATCACCGGCCCGGTGAAGCGGTAGAGGTCGCCGGGGCGGCCCACCCGGCCCACGGACGCCCGTCTGCCAACCGGGACCAGGACGCCGGAGGCGAACAGGGGGCTGAACGCCTTCTTGAAGTTCCCCGTGTTCAGGCGCAGAAGGGCAGGGTCGAGGATTGCCGCGTAAACGGCGCGCAGCTCGGGCAGGGTGACCGTCTCCGGCAGCAGCTGGAAGGCCAGCCACGAGTAGCGGAGCTTGGACTGGGCCCGGTCCGTTGCCACCCGGAGCATGTCGGCGTGGTCGAAGGCCAGCGACTCAGCCGGCAGCCCGCGCACAGGGACCCACTCGGCGCGCATGATCCCGCCGCCGGGGGCCAGGCTGAGTCCATCGCTCCGCTCCAGCGCGAGCTGCGCCACCGAGACGACGCGGCCACGGGAGTCGCGATCGGGCGCGCCAAAAGTGCCCAGCTGCTCGAGATACCAATGGGCGGCGTCGAGGCCGGCCTTAGTGTGCAGGGCACGCCTGGCTGCGCTGTCGAACGTCTCGTCGCTCCGGACGAGGACGCCCGGGAAGGACCACTTGCCAGCAAAAGCGGCATCCTCGCGCTGGACCAGAAGAACCTGCCAGGCCCGGTCGATCGGCTCTTCCAGGCGGACCGTGAAGAGGATGACGTCGACAGCCACGACGGCATTCAGCTCGAGCCGGGCGGCCGCATGTGGGTTCTTCCTTGCACGAGGACTCATCTGTCGAAGTTTGACTTTAACAGATTCGAATCAACTGGATGCAAATCGGCGGAGTTGACCGAGGCCACGCTGGTGAGGCGCTCGATGGGAACTGGCGAGCCCTGGAATGACTGGTCGCTGACCACGGTGCCGCCGAGCAAGTCACTCGGGGCGGTAAGGAGCCTTTCCCTCGATATCGCCGACATACACCGGAAGGCGCTTGTGGCCCCGGAGCTGGCGGATCGCTTGAATCTCACCTATGTGGAACCAGTAGTGGTACGTGAGCCGTCGGATTGCGGAGCCCTGGCTCTGCCCCGTCGGTTTGCCATTGAGCGGCAGGTCGCGAAGCAAGTCTTCGGTTGTCAGCGATTCGAGAAAATCCTCGGTGGCGGACGTGATGTCACGCCAGGCGGCAAGCACCTCTCGAAGGACCGGCGTGCTCATGGGAGCGCCGTAGGCAAAGCGCTTCTGGACATCCGGCCGCAGCAGGGTCCCTTGCGGCCTGTGCAGCAGGTAGCGCTGCTCCTGCCAGCTGAGATGGCCCACGATCCAGCCGATCGAGTTCATCTGGCCGCAGTGCTGGTTGGCGTCCTCCTCCGTCACACCCTTGAGGCCGCGTAGCCATTCGCTGCGCGTGAACCGGAGCTGCTCGACCACCGGATGAGTCATATTCGGATGAGCTTAGCCGGTCAACATGCGGAGAATTGCGACCGCCCTGCTACTGTACGAGGTGTTTCGGCGGCGTCTAGGCGACGCAATCAGTGCCTGAACACGCTTGCGTTTCGCTACAGCGTAGAAGTAGACTAGTTGATAGGGCGATTGTCCGGTACGGTTTGGCCGAGCACGCAATCCGGTGGCCGAGCGCGCCACTCGGAGGCGCGAGGTCGTGCTCCGAACACGACTCGTCAGTTCGATAGCCGGACGGCGCTGGAGGTCAGACCATGTCGGTGATCCCTCTGCCCAGGGTGGCGGCAGACGACGTGCGCGATCGCGCCGTCCGGCTCTTCACGTTCCTCAGGGAGTACACGCAGCTGAGGGCCAGCACGGCGCTGACCACTGACGCCTACGACGAGGTGATCTGGGTGGCAGACGTCCCCGGGCTGCCGGGCTGCCTCTGCGCTGCGGTGGAGCCCACTCGAGACGGTGAGATCTGGCTGGAGATCCGCAAGCCGAAGCTCCAGCCCGCGCCGCGGCCGCCCGAGCTTCTGCGGCCCTGGCTGGAGCGCTTCACCGACTCGACGCCGGAGTCTCCTCCGCTCCGCGAGTCGATCCCCGATCCCGCCCCACGCGCAGAGACCGCTCTCACCGGCGACGACCTGCCACCGCAGCTCCTGCTCCAGGACCACCCCGAGATCCGGGCGGCCTACGACGAGTACCTGGAGCGAGAGTGGGCGCAGTGGGCGGCGCACGACCGCCCGCTTCAGCGTGCGCAGCGCATCTACACCGACCTCTTCCGTCTGCACCAGTCGCAGCAGCGCCTGGGCGAGGCCTACGAGGTCGTCATGGGCATCGGCCACCTGGCCTGGCGGAAGCCGTCGGGCGAAGTGGTGCGCCGGCACCTCGTGATCGCACAGACCGACGTCCGTTTCGACGCCGACCGCGGCACCATCAGCGTGACCGCCGCGGCGGACGGAGCCCGACCGGCGCTGGAGCAGGACATGCTCGAGCCGGGGGAGCGGCCACCACCATCCGTGCTGGACGAAATCGACGCCGACCTGGCCGCCGTCGGCGACGACGTCTTCGCCGACCCGGCCGTTGCCGGCTCGGTCCGGCGCTGGGCGCACGGCATGTCCGCGCGTGGACGCTTTGACGAGAGTCTGCAGCGGCAGCGCGAGACCACGGAGGAGCCCACCGTGCACCTCGCACCGGCCGTGATCCTGCGGCGCCGTAGCGACCGCTCGATCGTGCAGGCGCTGACGTCCATCGCCGACCAGCTGCGAGCTGGCACACCGATACCGGAAGGAGTGCGCCGGCTCGTGGACCTGGCCGACGGCGCAGTCGAGGTCGAGACCCCGGACGACGACCCGGAGAGCACCGAGGCAGAGGAAATCCTCTTCCCCCTCCCTGCCAACGACACCCAGCTGGACATCGTGCGGCGGCTGCGGGACCGGCCGGGCGTACTGGTCCAGGGCCCGCCCGGCACCGGCAAGTCGCACACGATCGCCAATCTCGTCGCCCACCTTCTCGCGCACGGCCAGCGGGTACTTGTCACCAGCCACACGGCGCGGGCCCTGGAGGTGCTGAGGGACCGTATCCCAGCCGAGGTTCGCGAGCTGGCGGTCGTCGTGCTGGGCAACGACGCACGCGGCCGAGAGGAGCTCCAGGCGTCCGTGCACAACATCTCGGAGCGGTACGCGACCTGGGACTCGAAGCGCTCGTGGGCCCGCATCGGCCGCCACCGTCGTGAGCTGGAGGCAGCCACGGCGGCAGAGGGGGAGCTGCGCGGGCGCATGCGTGAGTTGCGCGAAGATGACACCCGTCGCCACCCACCGGCCTTCGGTGGCTATGAGGGCACGGCACAGGAGATCGCGCGCCAGCTGCGGGCTCGCACTGCCGAGCTTAGCTGGATCCCCGACCGGGTCGAGGAGGCGGTGGAGCCGCCGCTCACCGACGGCGAGACGGTCACGCTGCTGGAGCTTCTCCGCTCTATCGACGCCCTCGAGGAGGCGGAGCTGGACTCGCTGAGCGCGGACATCGACGCACTTCCCGGTGCCGAGACGTTCTCCGCCCTCGTGGCCGACGAGCGCGAGGCGGCCGAGCGGCGCGACGAGCACGCCGAGCCGCCCGATCCGGCGCTGGCGGCCGCGTCTCCGGAAGCGGCCGAGGCCGTCGCGGCCGCGGTGGTCGAGCTGCGCCGGCGGCAGGCCGGCCTTGCCCGGCGCGCCGAGAGCTGGGTGGCAGATGCGGCGACCCAGGTCACCGCCGGCATGGCGGGACGCTGGCGCGAACTGGAGCGTATGACGCGCGAAACTCTGGACGCGGTCAGGCCATATACAGCCGACGCCAGCGCAAGCCGGGTCACGGGTGTGGACGGGCACGACCTGGCGGCCGTGCAGGCGGACGCAACGGCGCTGAGCGCACACCTTCGAAGCGGAGGCAGCCTCGGCGTCGGTCCGATTCGGCCCGGGCCGGTGAAGCGCGTCCGCTATCTGATCGACAGCGTTCGTGTGGATGGGGCGCCCTGCCGGGATGCCACGGCGCTGGTCCGAGTGGCAGCGTGGGCCTACGTGTACGACCGTTTGGCGCGGCTCGACGGCGCCTGGGCGTCGCTCAGGCCGTCAGGCTCGGGCGGCGCCGCCCTCCGCTTCGCGGAGTATGCGGACGTGGCCGCGACCCTTCAGGACGTACTGGCGCTGGAGGAGGCCACCACGGCCGCCGTTCAGACGGTGGTGTCCGTGCCGGGCCTGGCCGCACCGGCCTGGGAGGACGACGCCGCACTGGCCCAGCTTCTGCAAGGGGTCGAGGGGGTCCGGCGCGAGCGCCGTTTCCAGGCTGCCCGCGGGAGGCTGGACGACGTCCTGGCTGCAGCGGGCTCCGGCCACCCGGCAGAGGCCGGCCTGCGCGCGGCCGTCGCTGACCGAGACCCACTTGCCTACACCCTTCAGCGTTCGGCGTTGGAGCGATTGGCGGCCAGGCGAGACGCGCTCCGGCAGCGGCGGCAGCTCGGCGAGCGACTTCGGATGGCCGCCCCTCGGCTGGCTTCACGGCTTGCGGCGACCGCGCCTGATCCGGCCTGGGATGGCAAACTCCGCGCCTTCACGGCCGCCTGGGAATGGGCCCGCGCCGACGCCTGGCTCGCAGCCCAGGCCGACCCGACTCTCGTCTCCCGGCTGGAGCGGGATCTAGACGACGCCCGGCAGCGGATCGAGCGGGCAACCCGCGGCCTTGCCGCCGAGCTGGCCTGGCGCCACTGCCTGGACCGACTGTCAGAGCGTGAGCGAGCCCACCTGGAGACGTGGGAGGAAGCGGTCCGCAAGATCGGCAAGGGCACCGGCAAGCACGCCGCCCGGTGGCGGCAGCGGGCACGCGAGGCGATGCACGGCTGCCGCAGCGCAATCCCGGCCTGGATCATGCCGATATTCAAGATCGCAGAGACCGTCGACATGACGCCCGAGGCCTTCGACGTCGCGATCGTCGACGAGGCCAGCCAGTCCGGCCCTGAGGCTCTGTTCTTGCAGTTCCTGGCCCGCCGGGTCATCGTGGTCGGAGACGACCAGCAGATCAGCCCCGACAATGTCGGCGTCGATCGGGACAAGGTTCATTTCCTGAACACGCAGTACTTGCACGACGTCCCGCTGGCGATGCACTACGACGCGGACTCCAGCTACTTCACCCACGCGGCCATCCGCTACGGCGACCGGCTCGTGCTCCAGGAGCACTTCCGGTGCATGCCCGAGATCATCGAGTTCTCGAACGCGCTGTGCTACCGCGACCGTCCGCTCGTCCCGCTGCGCCAGTTCGGCAGCGACAGGCTCCGCCCCGTCATCCAGGTCCGGCGCGTTCACGACGGCATCTACACCGACGGTCAGGTCAACGAAGCCGAGGGCAACGCGATCGCCGAGCAGGTGATCGCCTGCCTGGAAGACCCGGCCTACGCGGGCAAGACGATGGGGGTCGTCAGCCTGGTCGGGTCGGAGCAGGCCAAGCTGATCGCCAGGCTGCTTGCCCAGCGCGTGGACCCGGCCGAGCTCGACCGGCGCCGTCTGCTCTGCGGTGACGCGTACGCCTTCCAGGGCGACGAGCGCGACGTCATGTTCCTGAGCCTGGTCCAGGCCCCACGCGCCGGGCATCGGCTGTACGCCGGAACCCACGACCGGGATCGGCGTCGGTTCAACGTCGCAGCCAGCCGTGCCCGTGACCAGCTCTGGCTGTTCCACACGGCAGCGCTCGACGACCTGCACCCTGGTGGTGTGGCCCACAGTCTGCTGCACTACTGTCTGCAGCCGCGCGTCGAGCAGACGCCGGTGCAGGGGTTGGCCGTTGAGGCGTGGCGCCGGCGAGCCGCTGAGCGTGCGGGTGGCGACCAGGTCCCCCACCCGTTCGACTCGTGGTTGGAGCTGGACGTGTTTCTCAGCCTGGTCGACCGGGGCTTCCGGGTCATCCCCCAGCACGAGGTGGCCGGCTACCGAGTCGACCTGATGGTCGAGGGCCGCAGCGGCCGGTTGGCGGTGGAGTGCGACGGCGACCAGTGGCACGGCGACGACGCGTTCGAGCGCGAGCTGGCTCGGCAGAGGATGCTGGAGCGCTGCGGTCTGCCGTTCTCACGGATCCGCGGCGCAGCGTTCTACCGCGACCCGGAGGCCGCGCTGGAGCCTCTCTGGGCCGACCTCCGCCAGTACGACATCCGACCCAATCGGTAGCCGCTACGGCTGGTCGCGGGTCGCGCGCCGGGCCACGTCGCCAAACGTTGCGTCCGTCAGGGAACGCAGCACCAGGTCGGCTTCGCCGAGGTCGTGGTCCGCTGTCAGTGTGCTCGGCACCGCCACGACGTACAGGCCTGCGGCCTTGGCGGACTGCACCCCGGCAGCCGAGTCCTCCAGGGCGATGGCCTCCGCAGGTCGGACACGCAGGCACCGAAGCACCGCCAGATAAACGTCCGACGCCGGTTTGGGCGCTCCAACGTCCTCAGCGCAGCGGATGCACTGCCAACCGTCGAGCCCCAGGCGGTCCAGGTGCCCTACCACCCACTTCCGGCTCGAGTTCGACGCCAACCCGAGCGCAGTTCCGCTCAGGATCGCCTCCTCGCGCCAGTCCCGGACGCCAGGTGCAATGGGCAGCGCCTCGACCAGTTCCGACTGCCGTCTGCGCTGCGCTGCGCGGACAGCATCCCGATCCAGCGTCCGTCCCAGCCGCCGCTCCAGCTCGGCCATCGCGTCGAACGCAGTGAGTCCATGGCCGACGATCGCCTTCCACAAGTCGAGCGAGAGCTCCTCGCCGTGCTGCTCGTACACGTCGGCCCACGCCTGGTAGATCGGCACCTCCGTGTCGAGGATGAGGCCGTCGAAATCGAACACGAGCGCGCGGACCATCCCTCCAGTGTGCTGCCAAGCCATGCGACCTCGCGGTGTTGTACATATAGCCGGTGCCCGGATCAATACTCGGCAGTACTGTCCGCCGCCGCGAAGACCCCCGGCTGATTAGGGGAGGCGGCCGCTACGTCGACGACCTGACCGCCGAAGAAGGCCTGCACGCAGTATTCGTCCGCTCTCCCGTCGCCCACGCCCGCCTCAGGCACCTCGACCTGACCGCCGCCCGGGTCACGCCCGGAGTGGTTGGCGCCTTTGCTGCCGCCGACGTCGGCCTTCCGCCCAGGCTGGCTTTCGCGGTGGTCCCGGACGTCTTCGTCCGACCACCGCTGGCTGTCGACACCGTCCGGTTCGTGGGTGAGGCGGTTGCGGTGGTGGTCGCCGAGACTCGGGCTGCCGCGGAGGACGGCGCCGAGGCCGTGGCCGCCGATTACGACCCGCTCCCGGTGATCATCAGGCTCGAGCAGGCTGCTGCGGAGGGCGCGCCCGCTGTCTTCCCCGAACACGGCAGCAACGTCGCTTTCGCTACTGCCTACGGTGGCGACGACGACGTCCTGGCCGGCGCCGACGTCGTCGTCAACGGACGATTCGTCAACCAGCGCGTCGCGGCGGTGCCCATGGAGCCCGACGCCTTCCTGGCCGCCCCCGACCCCGAGTCTGGCGGCCTGCGGATCTGGGCCTCCACCCAGAGCCCATTCCAGGTCCGCGACTTCGTGGCAGACTGCCTCGGCCTCCCCGAGGACAAGGTGCGCTGTGTCGCCCCCGACGTCGGTGGCGGCTTCGGAGCGAAGCTGATCACCTACCCGGAGCAGGCGATCGTTGCAGCGCTGGCGCAGCGATTGGACCGGCCCGTTCGCTGGGTCCAGACCCGCACCGAGTGTTTCCTGGCCATGACGCAGGGGCGGGGCCAGGTGCAGGAGTTCGAGCTGGGTTGCAAGCGGGACGGCGAGCTGGTTGGACTCCGCGCCCGCGTGCAGGCGGATGCGGGAGCCTATCCGAGCCTGGGTGCATTCCTTCCCTACTTCACGGGCCAGATGCTGTCCGGCGTCTACCGCATCCCGAAGATCGACTACGCCGCCCAGGCCCTGGTCACCAACACCACGCCGACCGGCGCCTATCGCGGCGCGGGCCGGCCCGAGGCCACGGCGCTGCTCGAACGCGCGATGGACATGCTTGCGGCCGAGCTCCGCATGGACCCGGCTGAACTTCGTCGCCGCAACCTGATCCCGCCAGACGCCTTCCCGCTGACAACAGCGGGTGGCGCCCGCTACGACACCGGCGAGTATGAGCGAGCCCTGGACCACGCGCTGGAGCTGGCCGGCTATCAGGAACTGCGTGCCGAGCAGCGCCGCCGCCGCGATGCAGGGGCGCGGAAAGCGCTCGGAATCGGACTCTCGTCCTACGTCGAGATAACGGCCGTGGGCTCGCCTACCGAGTTCGGATCGGTCGAAGCCACACCTGACGGCAGCTTCCTGGTCCTTGCCGGCACAGCCAACCATGGCCAGGGCCACGAGACGGCCTACGCCCAGGTCGCCGCCGACACGCTCGAGGTGCCCATCGAGTCGATCCGCGTAGTGGAGGCCGACACGGGCATGATCCCGCGAGGCGACGGAACCAGCGGCTCGCGCTCGATACAGCTCGGGGGCACCTCTGTCCTCGAAGCATCGCGCGCGCTCCTCGAACGCGCCCGCAGGCTGGCAGCCGAGGTGCTCGAGGCCAGTCCCGACGACATCGTCCAGCTGAGCGACAGCCGTCTCGGGGTGCGCGGCGTGCCGGGTTCCGGCCTGGCCTGGGCGGCGCTGGCGGCCATGGCAACCGAGCGCGGAGAGACCCTGCGAGAGGAGCGCGACGGCGTGGCGGAGCCGAGCTATCCGTTCGGGACTCACATAGCGGTAGCCGAGGTCGACCTGGACACCGGTGAAGCCCGCCTGATCAGGCACGTCGCGGTCGACGACTGTGGGCGCCAGGTCAACCCGATGCTGGTCCAGGGCCAGGTGCACGGCGGGATCGCCCAGGGAGCGGCCCAGGCGCTCTTCGAGGAGGTGGTCTACGACTTCGACGGCAACCCCCTGACTGCCAGCCTGCTCGACTACGGGATACCGACGGCGAATGAGCTGCCCGCGTTCGAGACCGGCGACACGGTCACGCCTACGCCGAACAATCCTCTGGGTGCGAAGGGGATCGGCGAGGCCGGGACGATCGGCTCAACGCCGGCGGTCCAGAACGCGGTGATCGACGCCCTCGCCCACCTCGGGGTGCGTCACCTCGACATGCCGCTCACGCCGGAGAAGGTGTGGCAGGCCGTGAACTATGAGGTCACCAGCCGACGCGAGTGAGCTTCGCCATGAAGCCGGGCGCCTCGATCGCATCGGTCGTGGTCACGCGTATGTCGTACGAGGCGTCTCCGACGGTCACGTGAAGCTTCCCCACCTCGGCCTTGGCGGACACGGCCGAGTCGACCGGCGCCGTCTGCAGTTTCATCCGAAGCACGGTCCCAGTCCAGACGAGGACGTCGAGGTCGGCGGTTGATACCACGTCGGAGCTCCCGCCCCATGGCACGCTGTACCGGCCCACGGTCTGATCTCGCGAGATCACGTGACGCAGCTCGAGCGACGTATGCGCCGCACGCAGCAGGGCCCTGCCGCTGTTGAAGGCCCCGTCCAGCGTCGACAGGCCCTGTACGGCACCGATGACCACGACCTTCCGGCCGCTTGCGAGCTGGACGTTGCCGGCGAACAGGTAGATGGCACCCTCCGAGCTGATGGTGCCGGTCTTGATGCCGAAGATCCCGTCCTGGCCCAGGGCGTAGTTGACGTTGGGTATCGTGCCCCCCACCGGGAAGGCGGCCTGCAGTTGCGAAACGATGTCAAGCAGCACCGGGTTGTTCAGCGCCTCCGCGCCCAGCCGAATCATGTCACTGGGCGTGCTGACCGTCTGATCGGCCGTGCCGGCGGCGTCCGCGAAGGCCGTGCTCTTCAATCCGAGCTCCTTCGCCTTGTCGTTCATGCGCTTGACGAAGGCGTCCATCGAACCGGACGCGAATCGCGCAAGCAGGGTGGCGAAGTTGTTGGCTGACGGAATCAGAAGGCCCTGCAGCAGCTGATACTCGGTGAGCTGCTCGCCGGCCCTGACCTCGACCACCGACTCCTGGTTCGCCTTCCGCTGCTGATATTCAGCCACGTCCTCAGGCCCGATCGTGACGGCCGGTCCGACTTGACCTTTCGTGAGGGGCTTGGCGTCGAGGACCGCCAGCGCCGTCATCACCTTGGCCACGCTGCCGATCGGGGCTGGTCGTGGTCCGGGCGTTGCGGCGATCACGTTCCCGTTGGCGGTACCAACCGCCGCCTGGGCTCCGCTGGGCCACGGGATCGGGCTGCTCGAGCTGCTCGGGCTGCTGGCGGGTGACGGATCGATCCTCTGAGTGGCCTCCACTCCAGCGACCGGCCTGAATTCGTTGACCGCGAGAAGAGCCAGGACGACAACGCCGGCAAGCAGCAGCTTTCGCGATCCCAGGAATCTCACGACGGGCAATCTTGACACGTGCCGGCCGGTCGGTGACCTGGCTCGCCCGGCCCGAGGTGATCTTGCTCAGGCGGGCCGGTCGAGCCGGTAGAGCTTCTCCCCAGCGTGCCTGACCAGGAGGACACCCTCGTCTTCGCGCCCCTCCCAATCGAGCGGGTCGATGCGGCGGTGGTCGGCGTAGCCCAGGTTTAACCGCCGGCAGCGATCCTCTGGGATGGAGGTCGCGAGGGTGACCTGTATGCGAGGTCGTTCTGTCCCCTCCGCTGGGTCGTACGTCCCGGAGCCCTTGACGTGGGTGCTGTGCGCGAGTATGGCACCGGGCACGTCTTTGAATCGCTGCCACTGGCCGGTGAAGTAGTCCCGCACGTGGTAGCCGACGGCGTCGATCAACTTGCCGTGCGTGTAGCTGACCTCTGTGATGTGCGGTGCGTACACCACGACCTCTCCCCCATCTGCGACCACCGGCTCCGTCTTGTACATGGCCTTGGCCGCGGTCCAGAGATCGTCGTAGCGCTCGGCCGGCATCGAGAGCACGCGCTTGAACGGCCGTGGCACCCGGATCACGTTCAGCCGCTCGGACAGTTCCGCCGCCGCCTCGAACGCGTCCAGGTGGCTGCCTGCCCACAAGCCGTGGAGGGCTTCGCCATCAAGTGCCATCGCGATGCACAGCAGCTCGGCCGGAACCATTTCGGCCGCGCGGTGGATCACGCGCCGGACCGGCGTGTCGCGGAAGCCGATCGTCGCCATGCTCGTGCACAGCGCGCCCAACCAGTGGGTGAAGTCGATGATCTCCGCGCCGGCTATGCCTGGAAGCAGATACTTGGCCCCGCCCGAGAAGCCGGCGACTTCGTGGGGGAAGACGGGCCCGCACAGCATGAGGACGTCGTAGTCCTGGACCAGCCGGTTCAGGCGGACGGGGACTTCGTCAGCGAGCAGCCCGTCGGTCAGCCGCTGCGCCTCCCCGGCCGGAATGGTCCCGATCGTGACCAGATCGTCGGGCCGATCCCACCGGTGGTTGAAGATGCCGACCGTCGGGTAGCGATGAGCACGCTCCGCTGCAGACATCCCCACCAGGCGCTCGATGGCCGCATCGGCCATAGGCGGGTGCGTTCCCAACGCGATCAGGTAGTCCAGCGCCGCGGCATGTGGAAGCAGACGCTCGTTGAGTGCTCTGTACAGCAGCGGGATCGGAGCGGTGCGGGTGCCGTCCGGCACGATCACCAGCACTCGCTTGGCGCTGAGGTCCGAGCGCTCGATGGCCGCTGACAGCAGCTCTTCGGCCGCCCGTGGCCCAATCACGTGTTCCGCCGAGCCGCGCCCCGTGAGTAGCCCAGTCGATACCGCCATCCCGTTTATTCTGCCTGCCAGCGTGGATTCATCCGAGTACTTGACCTCGCTGTTCAGCCTCGAAGGCAAGGTCGCCGTGGTGACTGGCGGGACCGGCGTGCTCGGGGGTGCCATCACGCATGGGCTCGCGAGGGCGGGAGCGACTGTGGCAGTGCTGGGCCGCCGCACGGAGCGGGCGGCAGAGGTCGTCGCGTCTATTGCCGCCTCTGGCGGCAAGGCGGTGGCGGCGCCGGCCGACGTGCTGGATGTGGCCAGTCTGAAGCGGGTGGATGAGGACCTGCTCGATCGCTTTGGGCACATCGACGTCCTGGTCAATGCGGCTGGAGGCAACGCCCCGGCGGCCACGGTGACCGCGCCTGGATCGTTCTTCGAGCTCCCTCCCTCGGCCATCCGGGACGTGCTTGATCTGAACCTCATGGGCACGATCCTGCCCAGTCAAGTGTTCGGCGCTACGCTGGCACGGCAGGGTTCCGGTGTGATCGTGAATGTCTCCTCGATGGCCGCAAGACGAGCGCTGAGCCGCGTGGTGGCGTACAGCGCCGCCAAGTCGGCGGTCGAGAACCTCACACGCTGGCTCGCCGTCGAGCTGGCGCAACGCTATGGCGAAGGGCTGCGAGTGAATGCGATCGCGCCCGGTTTCTTCCTGGGCGAGCAGAACCGCGCGCTGCTCGTACAGCCTGATGGAACACCCACCGCGCGTGGCCGAGCGATCCTCGATCGGACCCCTGCCGGACGCTTCGGCAGGCCGGACGACCTGGTCTCGACGGTGGTCTGGTTGTGCAGTCCAGGAGCCGCGTTCATCACCGGGACGGTGGTGCCAGTCGACGGTGGCTTCGACGCCTTCAGCGGAGTCTGACTCACACCTATTGGGGTACTCCCAAACACTCAAATTGGGAGTACGATGATATTCCCAGGACGGCCCCCGTCACGTCGGCAACGTCTACCCCCCGTCTCGCTGGCGTTGTCTGGAGCGCCGTCCTGGGACCCGTGCAGCCTAGCCCCAACGGCGCGCGGGTGTCTAGTTCCAGGTTGGGACTTCGGGCACGCCTGAGGCTTCCTGCTCTGCGGTCCTCGATCGAGCCGGGTCACCTGTACTGACTTGACGGGGGGAGCGACCCACGATCGGGGCCGCTCCCCGGTGGAGGAGAAAATTCAACCGCTGGATCGTCGCAGCCAGGCATCAACACGGTCAGCGCCCCGAGCCCGCCTGGCGGAGCTGCCGTGGCCGCCGGCGAGGGGTAGGGCGCCGACGACCACAGCTGAGAGTCGCCCATCCTGGGCTGGACGCGAACATCGTGCACTCCCCGTCCGGCTGGCCGTCTAGGAGAATCGGCAAGGGTGAGCGCGCATACCCAGGGCAGGCGGAGCGAAGCACCCACATCGCCCGGGACAACCCGCACGTGGCGACGACCCGTGATCAACTGCCCAAGCTGTCGTCGACGTCAACGTGCTGGTTGGCCACCGCCAGCAGGACGTCGGCATGACACGCCTGACCGACCGCGCACCAGCAGGCGAGGTTGCGGCCCCGCAGCTCGCGCCGTGCCGCATCCGCCAATTCGGGATGCTGCCGCAGTCGCTCGGCGTAGAGCCTGATGGCCTCCTCGCGCCCATACTCGGCCAGGGTGTATGGATTGCCCCACCGGCTCGGACGGGATACGACCACGGTGTTGGAGGGCTTCCGCCAGCCCCGCGAGCGGCGGAGCTGGATTCGGGTAGGCATGGTTCAGACTACCGGCGCGGCAAGTCTGCCTTGGGGCGAGCCCAGCGTTCCGTCTACTCGCTAAGGCCGCACGTGTTCTTCAAGCCATTCCGTCTCGATCCGGGGGCTCTCATGGACGTCAATCTGCCTCAGGGTCCGATCACCCGAATTGACGAATCTGTGAGGCATGCCCGGCGGGACGATGACGATCTGTCCGGCGTAGGCGTCGAGGTTGGTCGACCCGACCGTAAAGGTCGCTGAGCCCTCCTGTATGACAAAGACCTCCTGGTACCTGTGTCTATGCAGCCGTACGCCATGCCCAGGTGGCATGTCCACCCAGATAAAGGAAAAGCTGGTATCTCCATGCTGATAACCCTCGAACTCGCAGGTGTTGCCATCGCGCTTGAGTTCGTCCCTGTTCAGTATGGTGAAGCTCAACGTTCGCCTCCTTTCTCACCGCTTACCCTCACCGCCGAACGCGCCTCTGAAGGCCCCGATCGGGGTGCCAGGTCTCGATAACCAGGTGGTCCGCAGGCGTCCCGACGCGGGTCCACACTACTTCCGATACGTCGAGGCGAACGCTGTTGGAGGGAGAGGCGGCGCCTGACGGCCCCGGGATCTCCACCGCGCGGCCACTGATCTTCACGTCGCCCGCCCAGCGACCTGGGTCGTCAACGGGTGGGTCGTCCGAGATGCCGTGCACCGCCATCCGCGAGTCGCGGCTCAGGTCCAGCCACTTCACCGAGCCCTGCATCATTCCCATCACAACATCGCCCTCGACGAATGAGAGCTCGATGCCGCTGACGCGGGGCGATCCGTCCTTGCGAAGCGTCGCCAGCGTCTTGTGCCGGCGCCCGTCGAAGATCCGCCGGACGCTGTCGGCGAACTCCGGAGCGCTGGCGACCACCTCAGCCCAGCGGCTCATCGCCGCCGCACCCATCGAGCCATCTCCGCTGCTTGCATGTCGTATCGCACCCGGCCATGCTCAACTACGGTAGCCGCGCGTGGCGATCCGCCGTAAGGCGTGGAAGCGCGGTTGCTCGCCCGGGCATCATCCCGGGCCGTCGTGGCCCGACCCCGGCAGTACGTACCTCTTGCGCTCCTGCCCGGGCGGGGCTATAATCCCGTCGATTCAGTAAGCGCTTACCGGTAAGCGCTTACCGGTAACCGCTTACATGGCGGTCGCCGAGGACGGGAGAGGTGGAGACGCGGCAGGAAGAGATGCCGGAGTCCAAGAGGGCCAAGGGGACGGTGACGATCTATGACGTCGCCAGCCGCGCCGGCGTCTCGATCGCATCGGTATCCCGCATCCTCAACGGCCAGGGCAGTCCTCGTGCCGACACCCGCGAGCGAGTGATGCGGGCTGTTCGAGAGCTCGACTTCGTGCCAGACGCCACCGCACGAGCTCTCTCCAACGGCCTCAAGGCGGTGGTCGGCGTCGTCTTCCGCCGCGGCGGTGAGGCGCTTTTCGAGGACGAATACGAGAGCCTCCTGTTCATCGACGTCATCAATCGCGGCATCGAGGAGGCGGCGCAGCGTCGCGGCTTCGATGTGCTGATGGGTTCTGTCGGGTTCCGAGACGCCGACGTGGCCACCCGGATTGCGGCGATCGCCGGCAAGGCGGACGGACTCATCCTCCACGACCGGATGCTCTCGGCGGCGGCCCTCGCGCGACTGGCCGACGTCGTCCCGATCGTGACCCTGGCCGGGAGCCCCGCCCGTGCGTCCATGAACGTCCGCTGCGACAACCAGTCCGGGATGCGCGCGCTGGTGCGCCACCTTGTGATCGACCACGGATACCGCAGCCTGGCCTATCTCTCGGGACGCTCCGACAGCCCCGACAACCGGGCGCGGGCTCGGGCGTTCGAGGCAGAGGCCATGGTGGCGGGCGCCCAGATCGAGGCCGGGCCAGGCTGGCACGGCAACTACAGCGCGTCGGGCGGGGCTAAGGTCATCGCGTCCCTTCTGGACAGCGGCAGACACCTGCCACGCGCCATCGTCTGCGCCAACGACCAGACCGCCCTGGGCGTGATGCACGCCCTGGCTCGGCGAGGGATCGACGTTCCGGGCGATGTCGCGGTCACCGGCTTCGACGACGTTCCTGTGGCCCGCCACCTGCACCCGCCCCTCACCACCGTCCGCCAGCCGATCCACGACCTGGGCGCAACCGCCTTCGACGTCCTCTACTCGAGGATCAGCGCGACGGGCGGGGAACGCGACGTCGTGCTTCCCGTCGGGCTCATGGTCCGCGAGAGCTGCGGCTGCGCCCACCATCCGGCGTCGCTCCCGAGCTCGTCGGGCGCACCCCCTCCCCCGGCCTCGCCGGGTACTCCCCCGACGTCCCCGGGGAAAAAGCCGTAGCGATGGGCGTCATTCTTCGCAGGCTGGGCGTCTACCTCCTAGCCGCCTGGGTGGCGCTCACGGTCACATTCCTCCTGCCGCGGGCGGTACCCGGCAACCCGGTCGCGGGCGCCGTCGCCAGAGCCTCACAGTCGGGGGCCTGCAACGCGCAGTGCGTCAGGGCCATCGAGGAGCAGCTCGGCTTCAACGTGCACACCAGCCTGTGGGCCCAGTACGTCCAGTACTGGGGCAACCTCCTGCACGGCGACCTCGGCCACTCGTGGTCCGAGAACGCGCCGGTGACGAGCCTCATCCTCTCCTACCTGCCGTGGACGTTGGGTCTGTTGGGGGTCGCAACGATCATGAGCTTCGTCGCCGGCACCGTGATCGGTGCGCTGATAGCCTGGCGCCGCGGCTCCTGGACCGACTGGGTGATGCCGGTCGCCACATTTTTCCAGGCCGTCCCATACTTCTTCCTCGCCCTTGTGCTGGTCCTGATCTTCGGGCAGACCGGCACGATGCTCAGATGGTTCCCGAGCCTCTTCGGGTACGACATCTACGCGGTCACACAAGGGCTCAACTGGCCCTACATCAGCAGCATCCTCGGCCACGCGATCCTGCCGGCGGCGACGGTGATCCTCGCCTCGATGGCCGGCTTCATCGTGTCGATGCGCAACCAGATGATCACCACCATGGACGAGGACTTCGTCCTGGTTGCCCGGGCCAAGGGGTTGCCCACGCGGAGGGTGGTCTGGTACGCGGCACGCAACGCGCTCCTGCCCGTCGTTTCCAACTTCACGATCGCCCTCAGCCTGGTGGTCGGTGGCCAGATACTGGTTGAGATCGTCTACAACTACCCTGGGATCGGCTTCCACCTCTACGACGCCCTGGGAAAGCTGGACTATACGCTCGTACAGGGGATCTTCCTGGTCATCACCCTGGTAGTGCTGGTCGCCAACCTCCTTGCAGACGTGGTCTACGTGCTGATCGACCCCCGGGTGCGGCAGACGGCGTGACGCGATGACAATCGACAGCACGCCCCTGACCGAGGTCCAGTCCCCCACCGGGTCGACGCGTGAGCTGGCCGTTCGGAAGTCCCGGGTGCTGCGACTGCCGCGCTCCCCCAAGGTCATCGCCGGCCTAGTGATCCTGGCCCCGTTCGCGGTGGTCGCGGTCGTCGGCCGGTGGATCACCCCCTACTCCCCCAATGCGACGAACGGGAAGGACTGGGTGCGCCACATCCTGGTCGAGGGCACAGGGCCTGGGACCAACGTCCCGGCCCATTACTATCCGCTGCCACTGCCGCCGTCGGGCGCCCACTGGCTTGGCACCACGGTCTTCGCCCAGGACGCATGGTCCCAACTCCTCGCCTCCACCCAGGCCACCTTGTTCGTCGGCCTGCTCGCCGCCGGGATCGCCACGGTCCTCTCGGTGCTCGTCGGGGTAACCGCCGGCTACATAGGCGGGCGCGCCGATGAGGGCCTGTCGCTCGTCGCCAACGTCTTTCTCGCCATCCCCGGGCTCCCCCTCCTCATCGTGCTCGCCGACTACGTGCCGTACGCGGGCTCGAGCATTCTCCTCGTAGGCGTCATCATCGCCGTCACGGCATGGGCGTACACGGCCCGCGTGCTGCGTGCTCAGACACTGTCAGTGCGGAACCGGGACTTTGTCGAGGCGGCGAGGGTCTCTGGCGAGGGACCCCTGCGGATCATCCTCGTCGAGGTCCTTCCCAACCTCGTCCCGATCGTCGCCGCCTCATTCCTCTTCACAACGCTCTACGCCATCTACGCGTACGTGGCCATCGCCTTCCTCGGCCTCGGCGGCTCGCCCACCTCGTCTCCCCCAGGGCTCTGGAACTGGGGCGAGATGCTGCGCGAGGGATTCGCCAACAACGCCATCCGCGGCGGCTGGTGGTGGTGGTGGGCGCCTCCCGGCATCTGCGTCGCCCTGCTCGGGACCGGCCTCGCGCTTCTCAACTTCGGCATCGACGAGTTCATCAACCCCAGATTGCGCGTCGCCGGTCTGTCCCGCCGTGTTGCCAGGAGGGCCGGCATCAGCCTCCGTGGGACACTCGGCGTCACCCCGGTTGTGCGCCGCCAGCCTGGGCCGGGGGAAAACGGCCGCGCGATGAGCATCGGTGGCGCCCCCGCCTTCCCGAAGCCGCGCACAGAAGACGCCGCAGAGCCGGTCCTCGAGATCCGGGGCCTCTGCGTGGACTACGGCTATGGCGACGAGGCAGTCCACGCCGTCGTGGACTGCGACCTGGTGCTGCGGCGCGGACAGGTGCTGGGTCTCGCCGGCGAGAGTGGGAGCGGCAAGACCAGCCTGGCCATGGCAGCCATCCGCCTCCTGCGCTGGCCAGGGGTGATCACCGCCGGACAGGTGCTGTTCCACTCCAGGCCCAAAGCCCGAAAGGGGCAGACAGAGACCGTGGACGTGCTGGCGTCGGACGACGAGGAGCTGCGCTCCCTGCGATGGTCCGAGATCTCGGTGGTCTTGCAGAGCGCGCTGAACGCGCTGAACCCGGTCGCCAGCATCAGCGCCCAGCTCGACGACCTCCTCGAAGTCCATCGACCCGACCTCAGCCGGCCCGCCAGGCGGGAGCAGGCGGGAGAGCTGCTGGCGATGGTGGGCATGAGCGCCGACCGGCTCCGCAGCTACCCCCACGAGCTGTCCGGCGGAATGCGCCAGCGAGCAATGATCGCCATGGCGCTCGCGCTCGAGCCCCAGGTCATGATCCTGGACGAGCCCACCACCGCCCTCGACATGGTCACCCAGCGCGAGATCCTCGAGGAGCTGATGGGTCTGCGCGATCGGCTCGGGTTCGCCGCCCTCTTCATCACGCACGACCTCTCCTTGCTGGTCGAGCTCGCCGACGAGATCGCAGTCATGTACGCGGGCCGGCTCATGGAGCGGGCGCCCGCTGCTTCGCTGTTCCACGCTCCGCGCCTGCCGTACACACACGGCCTGCTCCACTGCTTCCCGCCGCTGCACGGTGAGCGCGTCCCGATGGACGGGATTCCTGGGTCCCCGCCTGACCTGAGAGACCTCCCACCGGGCTGCGCGTTCCATCCGCGCTGTCCCTGGGCGATCCAGCGGTGCCGGCAAGAGGTGCCGAGATTGACGCCTCTGGACGGGTCGGCCCGGGAGGTTGCTTGCTGGCTGCACAGCGGGGACGTGGCAGCTCCCGCCGAGCTGGCGCGAGGTGAGTATCCGTGACCGCCGTCAGTCCGGTGCTCGAGGGCCGTGATCTCACCAAGTACTTCTGGGTCAAGCAGGGTCGCGGGCCGCTCGCCCGCCGCACCCGTTTCAGCGCGGTGGACTCCGTCTCCGTGAGCCTCGCCGCCGGAAGCGTGACCGCGCTGGTCGGGGAAAGCGGGGCTGGGAAGACAACCGTCGCCCGGCTGCTGGCCAAGATCATCCGACCTGACGCCGGAGAGCTTCGGCTCGACGGGCGGCCGGCGCCCGCAGGGCGCCCGCGGTCGTATGCGGCCCAGGTCCAGATGGTCTTTCAGGACCCGTTCGCCTCGTTGAACTCAGTGCACCGGGTCCGCCATCACCTGATCCGACCCCTGAAGATCCACCACTTCTCCGGCCGCGACGTGGATGCGGTGGCGGCGGGGCTGCTTCGCCGGGTGGCCCTGGAGCCACCCGAGAACTTCATCAGCAAGTTTCCGCATGAGCTCTCCGGCGGCCAGCGGCAGCGGGTGGCGATCGCACGGGCGCTTGCCGTCCGCCCCCGGGTGCTGCTTGCAGACGAGCCGGTGTCCATGCTCGACGTCTCGATCCGGCTGGGCGTGCTCAACTTGCTGGCCGCCCTGCGTGACGAAGAGCGCCTGGCGATGCTCTACGTGACCCACGACATCGCGTCGGCCCGCTACCTGGCCGACAACATCGTCGTCATGTATGCGGGACAGGTTGTCGAAACAGCGCCCAGCGTCACTCTGACCGATCGCCCGGCCCACCCGTACACACAGCTCTTGCTCGCCGCCGCCCCCGACCCGGATCGGGTGGAACCACCGACCCTTGCCGGACGAGGAGCGCCCCCGAGCTTGCTTGCCCCGCCGAGTGGCTGCCGCTTCCACCCGCGCTGCCCGCACGCCATGGAAATCTGCAGACGCCAGGTGCCGCCGACCTTCACCGTCTCGTCGGGCCACCTCGCCGCCTGCTGGCTTCATGTCGAGCCCGCCGAACGGCGAGTGAACGAAGGCGCCTCTCGGGCCACCGCTAGCGCGGGCGGCCGTGCGCAACACGCCGCGGCCGCCAGTGAGTCACTCGTCGACCACCCAAAGGAGGGGTGAGGAGGATGGACCATGGCCTGACGTTGCGGTCCCCGCCGGCTGCCGGGGAGCCCCCATGCCGGTATCCAGCAATAGTGCACCGGCCCACGGGCGGGCCGTGCGTTAAGGGAGGTCAACGATCGATGAACGGGAGAGGATTGACGGGGCTGCTCGCGGCTGCGGCCGTGGTCATCGCCGTCGCTTGCAATTCGACGACCACCGGACCGGTGGCCAAGGGGGGGAAACCTCTGATCGCTGAGCCGACCACCGGGGTCACGTTCTCGAACGACTTCAATCCCTACGACCCCAACTCCGTGGCATCCAGCATGGGCACGCGGAGCATGGTCAACGAGCCACTTGTCGAGTTCGACCAGCTCGATCCGACCCCCGCGGGTACCCACTACTGGCTCGCGACCGGGTACACCTTCCAGAACGGCGGCAAGGACCTGCAGGTCGCAATCCGGAAGGGCGTGAAGTTCAATGACGGCTCGGCGTTCGGCCCGGCCGACGTGGCCGCCACCTTCAAGGCAATGGCGAACCCCAAGGCCGACACACCCGGCGTTCCGCCGCAAGCGTCGGAGCCGACCGTTTCCGGCGACAATGTCACCCTTCACTTCAGCACCCCGCAGTACACCGGTCTCTGGGCGATCCTCGGCACCACCTACATCCTGAAGGCGTCGGTGGCCAACCAGGTCGCTCAAAACCCGACGATGACGATCACCAACCCGGTCGGCACCGGCCCCTTCATGCTCGACAGCTACTCGAGCTCGCTGATCAAGTGGAAGCCCAACCCGCACTACTGGGGTGGGACCCCACCGGAATCCGCGATTGAGACCCCTGCCATCAGCACCAACGCCGCGGCGAGCGACGCGCTGGTGAGTGGGCAGCTCGACTGGGCCGGAAACGACATCCCCAACGTTTACGCCAACTACGTCAACCTGAACCCTCAAACCAACCACGCCTGGTTCGCCTCGGGCAACACCGTGGTGCTCTGGTTCAACCTGAACCCCGGCAACGGCGGGGCCACCGGGATCGGCGACACGGCGGTCCGCAAGGCAATCACCTACGGCGTCGACCGCAACGCGCTCTCTCTCCTGGGTGAGTCCGGCTACGAGCAGCCGGCGACCTCGTCCAGCGCGCTCATCCTGCCCAACCAGAAAGCCTACCTGCCGGCGGATGGCAGCATGAAGGCCGACCTGTCGGCCAGTGGGGGCGTGCCCGACGCAGCGACAGCCAAGAAGAACAACCTGCCGGCGGGGGCCGACGTCTACGACATACTCACGAACGGCGGCTGGACTCCTCCCGCGAGCTCGTCATATGACGGCAGCAGTGGGACCTACAAGGCGGGTGGCAACTGCGACGGCAGCAATACCGCCAACTGCTGGACCAAGGCCGGCCAGATCATCAAGTTCTCGATCTACGATCCAGTGCCCTTTTCCGACTACTGGGAGAACGCCGCCCTCATGTCGCAGCAGCTCCAGGCACTGGGCATGGCGGTCACCACCAAGCCGGCCCAGGGCTACTCCGACTGGAACACCACGCTGACTTCGAACCCCTCCGGTTGGCAGACCGCAATCCACTGGGGCCAGGGCGGCAACATCCCGTACATCCAGTACCAGGACTGGCTGGACGGCTCGAGCTCGACCACAGCCGCCCATTACGCCGGGTACTCCAACTCGGCCGCTGAGTCGGCGCTCAAGACGTACGCGAGCACCGATCCCAGCGACACAGCCTCGCTCAACCCGGCAGTCCAGCAGCTCGCCAAGATCATGTCGACCGAGGTCCCCATGGCTCCGCTGCTGTACGGCGCCGACTGGAACGTCTTCAGCAGCGCCAAGTACACCGGATGGCCGAACCAGTCGCATCCCTACATGAACCCCAGCCCCAGCGATCCGCAGATGCCGTACATCCTGATGCAGCTCAAGCCGGTGTCCTAGAAGTTTGCAGATGCACACCCATCACGCTGATGGGCGGGTCCAGTCCGGCCGGCCTCAAGCCGGCCGGACTCTCGGGTCCGCTCGGTCATGAGCGGCGCCGCAACCGGCATTCGCGGCGATGAGTCGAGCCTGGTCGGTCGACTCACCCTGGAGCAAAAGGTCCGCCTGTTGACGGGCGCTGACGGCTGGTCGCTCCACGGGGAGAGCGCCATCGGGTTGCGCCCGATTGTGTTCTCCGACGGCCCGGCCGGGGTTCGCGGGACTCGGCTCGACCCTGCCAACCCGTCTTCCTCGCTGCCATGCCCGGTCGCACTCGCAGCCACGTGGGACGAGCGGCTGATCGGAGAGCTCGCCCTGGCGCTGGGCCGGGAGGCACGGGCAAAGGGAGTCGATGTGCTCCTCGGACCCACCGTCAATATGGTCCGCACGCCACTCAGCGGCCGCGGCTTCGAGTGCTTCTCCGAGGACCCGCTGCTCACCGCCCGGATCGCCGTGGCGTACGTGCGTGGCGTACAGCAGGCCGGCGTGGGGGCCACCGCCAAGCACTATGTGGGCAACGACTCCGAGACCGATCGCCGGAGCTACGACGCACGCATCGCCGAGCGGGTCCTCAGGGAGATGTACCTCCAGCCCTTCGAGGCCTGCGTCACGGAGGCCGACGTCGCCCTGGTCATGGCTGCCTACAACTCGGTCAACGGCGCCCCCATGACTGCCAATCCGACCCTGCTGCGCGATCTGCTCAAGGGAGAGTGGGGATTCCGCGGCGTGGTGGTGTCGGACTGGTCGGCAACGCAGAGGACGGGGCCGAGCGCGCTTGCCGGGCTGGACCTTGTAATGCCAGGGCCCGGCGGGCCGTGGGGTGATCAGCTGCTGAGAGCGGTGCGGGCCGGCATCGTGTCCCCAGCCGAGATTGACCACAAGGTCTCGCGCCTGCTGCGCCTGGCCCGCCGGGTAGGCGCACTCTCCCCCGCACCGTCGGGGGAGTACGCGGCGCAGCCGGGGGAGGGGGTGCGCGGCGCATCGGGGCCGGCGTCAACGATCGATCCCGCACTCCTGCGCAAGGTCACCGCGCGATCCTTCGTGCTGCTCCACAACCGGCGCGGTCTGCTCCCCCTGGAGGCCAGCAGCGTCCGCAAGGTGGCTCTGATCGGGCCGAATGCGACGGCCCCGCAGACTCAGGGGGGCGGCAGCGTGCGTGTCTTCCCCGTCCTCCGCCCGGGACTGGCCGACTCGCTGCGCGCGGCCCTCGGCGGCGCCACCACGGTCAGCATGCACCAGGGGTGTCTCACCTGGACGACCATCCCCACACCTCCGAACGGCAGCCTGCGTGACCCTGTGAGCGGCGAGGCTGGCGTGCGCCTCGAGATCCGCGACGCCGAGGGCACCGTCATGCACGATGCGCCGTTTCCGACGAGTGTGGTCACGTGGTGGGATGGCCTGCCCGAAGCGGTCCAGGTCCCCGGCTCGAGACTGGTGATGCGTGCCCGGTACCGCCCCGAGGTGGACGGACCACACGTGGTGGGCGCGGCCGGCGTGGGCCTGCTGCGCGTCGACGTCGACGGCACCAGACTGGCGGAGGCCACCACACTGCATCCCCGGGAGGTGGTCGAGGCGTTTTCACGTCCTCCGGAGCTGCGTGTGCCAGTCCGGCTCCAGGCCGGCCTGGAGGTCGATGTACGTGTCGAGTATCACCCCGACATACGTGGCCGGGAGGCCGGCTTCGTCTCCATGCGGCTGGGCATTGCGCCCGAGCTGGAGGAGAACAGCCTTCTCGACGAGGCCGTGGACGCCGCAGAAGACGCGGACCTGGCCGTGCTGGTGGTTGGGTCGGCGGACGGGACCGAGAGCGAGGGTTACGACCGGGAGACGATGGCGCTGGACGGCCGGCAGGACGAGCTCGTGAGAAGAGTCGCAGCCGCCAACGCCAACACTCTGGTGGTGGTCAACTCCGGCATGCCTGTGCTCATGCCGTGGGTTGACGAGGTCGCGGCCATCATCCAGGCGTGGCTTCCCGGGCAGGCCTTCGGGGAGGCTCTCGCCGAGTGTCTGGTGGGGGCCGTCGAGCCGGGAGGGCGCCTTCCGGTGTCGGTCCCTCGGACCGAAGCCGACTCGCCCGTACTTCACGCGCACCCGGAGACGGGCGAGCTCACCTACACCGAAGGCCTGCTGGTGGGCTATCGTGGCTACGACCGAGACGGGGTTGAGCCGCTCTTCTGCTTCGGCCACGGCCTGGGATACACCGACTGGAGCTACCAGTCGCTGGCGGCGGTTGAGTCGCTCACGACCGGCCAGGATCTTTCCCTGGTGGTGACCGTCCGCAACTCCGGCACTTGCGCCGGTCGGGAGGTCGTGCAGGTGTACCTGGAGGGGCCAGATGACGACACCACGCGGCCCCTCAGGGTGCTGGCAGCCTTCTCTACTGTCAGCGCGAGCCCCGACGGCCACGCCGAGGCACGGCTGACGGTGCCCGCCCGCTCGTTTGCCCGCTTCGACGAGGGCATGTGCGAGTGGGTTTGGCACCCCGGGACGTACACGCTGCACGCCGGCCGGTCCTCGCGGGACCTCAGGCTGAGCACACAGGTGGTGGTGCGATGAACCGCCGATCGACCTTCATTGCACCGAGCAGTCGCATGAACTGAGATGAGGAGATGAGGACATGAGCGTGCGGACGATCTTTTCCCGGTGGCACTGCCTGGCGGCAGCTGCGCTGGTCGCACTTGGCTGCCTGGCGCCGGCCGGCGGCGTCGCCACCAATGCACTCGCGGCCGAGTCAGAGGAGAGCCAGCCGAACTTCGGCCCCAACGTCTACATCTTCAGTCCCGACATGCCGCAGAGCCAGATCCAGGCGACGGTCGACGCCGTGGCGAAACAGCAGGTCCCCAACCAGTTCGGCAGCCAGCGCTACGCGCTTCTCTTCAAGCCTGGCACGTATGGTTCCACGACCGACCCTCTCAACTTTCAGCTTGGCTATTACACCGCCGTGGCAGGCCTCGGCCTCTCGCCCGACGACGTCGTCATAAATGGCTCGATCTATGTGCGCAACCAGTGCCTCCGCCCAAGCAACTGCATCGCCCTCGTGAATTTCTGGCGATCGTTGTCGAACCTGACCATCAACGTGAACACTCCGAACTTCGGCTGTTACAACGGCGAATTCTGGGCGGTCTCACAGGCCGCACCGATGCGTCGGGTCCATATCAACGGCTTCGCCACGCTCATGGACTACTGCACCCAGCCGTCGTTCGCCAGTGGCGGCTTCATCGCCGATTCAGCGTTCGACGGCAGCACCATTGTCAATGGCTCGCAGCAGCAGTTCATTGTCAGGAACAGCAAGGTCGACGGCTGGACCAACGGTGTCTGGAACCAGGTGTTCTCAGGCGTCGTCGGGGCGCCAGCTCAGTGCTTCCCCGGTCAGAAGTCATGCGGTGGCCCGTACACCACCCTGGCGACCAGCCCGGTGACGCGCGAAGCGCCATACCTGTATCTGGACTCCGAGAGGCATTACAACGTCTTCGTGCCCTCTGTGCAGCGCAACTCTGTGGGCACGACCTGGGCCACAGGCCCGACGCCCGGCTCTTCCATCCCGATCGAGAGGTTCTTCATTGCCAGGCCGACAGACTCCATTGAGAGGATCAATGAGGCGCTGCGCCGCGGCAAGGACCTGATCCTGACGCCGGGCGTCTATCAGGTGGACCGGGCCATCGAGGTCCGCCACCCTGACACCGTGGTTCTCGGTCTTGGGTTCCCGACCCTGGTCCCAGAAAACGGAAATGTGTCAATGACGGTGGCGAATGCGAAGGGGATCCTGCTCTCGGGGATGATCTTCGACGCCGGGCCGGTGAACTCTCCGGTGCTGCTGCAGGTCGGAACCGGGCACGCCCGGAGCGACCGCGACGCCTCCGATCCGTCGGCTCTCCACGACGTCTTCTTCCGTGTGGGTGGCGCCGCACCGGGCATGGCCACGACCAGCCTGGTCGTCAACAGCCCCAACGTCATCCTGGATGATATCTGGGCCTGGCGGGCAGACCACGGCAATGGCGTGGGCTGGACCAGCAACACCGCCGATACCGGGGTTGTCGTCAACAGCGACAACGTGACCGCTTATGGCCTGTTCGTCGAGCACTACCAGAAGTACGAGGTGATCTGGAACGGGAACGGCGGTACGGACATCTTCTTTCAGAACGAGATGCCATACGACCCGCCCAGCCAGGCAGCCTGGATGGAGGCTCCCGGCGTCGACGGTTGGGCAGCCTTCAAGGTTGCCCCTAGCGTGAACAGCTTCACCGGATACGGCCTGGGCAGCTATAGCTTCTTCAACAAGGGCGTGAACATCTTTGCGGCGAACGCGTTCGAGGTTCCCGGCTCACTCCCGGCCTCCAGCCTCCACGACCTGCTGACCATCTTTCTCTCCAAAGCCGGGTTCGGTGGCATTCGCAACGTGGTGAACGACACTGGCGGGTCGTCGACAATCGCCAACCCGGATGTACCGGTCACCGTGGTGAGCTATCCATGACGGCCTGAGCATCCAGATGATTGATTCCGATTGGCGGCGAGGGATTCGGTGGCCAGGTGCCCCAGATCGTGGGCCGGCGCCGAGGACCGGAGCGAGCCCATTCGTCAATGGGTGAGTGAGGACCGCAGTAGCCAGGCCGCGAGATGGGGTGCATGGGCACCGAAGATCCGTCGGCAATTCGGAATCAATCATCTAAGGGCTACGCATCGTCGACCAACTTCTCCCGCGTGGCGGGTAGAGCGGCGTGCAGCGCTTCGTCTGCAATCGGCAGCCGTCTAGAGAGGCCGGGCATGCTGTCCGGCGTCTCGAAACGGACCGTCAGCGTGTCCTGCTCGATCCGCTCCACCCAGCCCCTGCCGTAGCCATCGTGAACGACATCACAGCCCGGGAACCAGCTGGCGGCCGGCTGTTCCCCAGCAGGGTCCTCGTGCGCCAATGAAGGCTCGGCGGGCGTCGGGTCGAACAGGTCCTGCTGAACCACCTCGGTCAGCGACGACATGCCGATGCCGAGCAGGCGCACACCCCCCTCGACGTCGACCGACTCGAGGAGGCGCCGGGCCGCGTCCCTGATCATCGTCTCGTTGTCGGTCGCTCCTGGGAGTGTGACCGAGCGGGCGATGGTGGTGAAGTCGTGGCGGCGCACCTTGAGCGCGACCGTGCGCCCCAAGCGCCCTCTCGATCGGAGCCGGCCGGCCAGCCGACTGGCCAGCACGTCGAGCTCGCTCGCAAGCCGGCCTGCAATCACGAGATCCACGGGGAATGTGTCCTCAACGCTGATCGACTTGATCTCCCGATCTGCGACCACAGGTCGTGCGTCGATGCCACGAGCCAGCTCGTGGAGGCCGCGTCCTCTGGCGGCGCCAAAGAGCGCTATCAGACGTTCAACTGGCAGCTCCGCGAGCTGGCCCACCCTCGTCACCCCGATCTGGCGCAGGCGCTCGGCACCGGCTGGGCCTACGCCCCATAACGCGCGTACCGGAAGTGGATCCAGGAGCGCTCGCTCGTCGCCCGGCACGACGACGACCAGGCCGTCCGGCTTGCCCGAATCGGAGGCGATCTTGGCGATCAGCTTTGACGTCCCGGCACCGATCGACGCCGCGAGCCCAGTGCGGGCCCTGACATTGACCTTCAGCCGCGCCGCGAGTGCCCCCACAGACTGGGTATCAAGCCCGCCGGAGATGCCCGCCGCCAGGTCGACGAAGGCCTCGTCCAGGCTGATCGGCTCCACAGCCGGTGACAGCTCCCTGAGCGTGTCCATGACGGTGGCGCTGATCGCCGAGTAGGCCTCGAACCTTGGCGCCAGATATGCCGCCTGTGGGCAGCGGCGCCTGGCCTCCGCCATCGACATTGCCGACTGAACGCCGTGCAGCCGCGCCTCGTAGCTGGCCGTCGCCACGACGCCGCGCGGCCCAAGCCAGCCCACCACGACCGGGCGTCCCCTGAGGCTGGGCTTGTGGAGCTGCTCGACCGACGCATAAAAGGCGTCCATGTCGAGGTGAAGGACGCTTGGGTCGTTCCGCACGGTCGCAGGCAGCCTGGATCAGCCGCCGTCACCCGGGGCGATCAGGAGCGATGGGGTTCCGGCTGCGCCTGCCGGGCCTGGTTGTACAGCTCGATGTACTGCTCGCACACGGTGTCGATGCCACAGAAACTGCGCAGCGATATCGCGTTCTCCTCCACCCAGTGTCGCTCGAGCGCATGGTCCTTCAGAACGGTCACAGTGGCGTCCAGCGCGCGCTGGAGGACCTCCTCACGAAGCTGATGGAGACCGCCGAACTCCTCCAGACGTCCCAGGCCTTCGACGTCCCCAAGCGAGATGTAGTGCGGAATGTGATCGCGCACAAAGACCTTGAAGACCGGGTACTCAAGCACCGCCAGCGGGCGCATAGCCCACACGGCCTCGATCGCCTGGTTGCCGAAGCCCTCATGCTCGGGCGGATAGCAGACGACATCGATCGTCTGGTAGGTGCTGTAAAAGGGGTAGTGCTCGCGGTCGCCCGCCGTGAACTTCCGGTCCGGCACCACGATGTTGCCCCCGTAAGCCAGCGTGATCCCCATGTGGGAGGCGTACGCCACCAGCCTCTCGAAGTAGTCCCGGTTCTCCTCGATATCCTCCCCCTGGGGGAGCAGGAGAACGATCTTGCCGGCGGGCGTGAGCCGGCGTCGATGGGCTCCCAGCCCGTCGGGAGCGTTGTCTAGCGCCTCTCGCCTCCCCTCGAGGCCGGCCACGAACTGGATCGCCAGCTCGATGGCCTTGTTGATGGCCACCCTGGCGGGCATGGCGACCACCAGGTCGTCAGGCGCGACGGGCGTCGGGGTTCCGGTGAGGATCTCGAGCCTGCTCCTGAAGACGGCCTCGTCGATGACGGTCACATCACGATCGAAGTCGAACCCGTCCGGCATCACCACGGCGCTGATGCCTCTCCGCTCGCGCAACGCCTGAGCCGCGATGGGGTTGATCGTTACGTGCGTCGTATTGGCTCTGTCGGGACACGTGATCTTCTCGATCAGGTCGGCGATCTCGGGATAAGGCGTGTGAAAGGTCTTGGCGTTCGGTCCTTCCCAGTAGAGGTCGTGGTGTTGCTGGAGGAAGTGGATGTCCGGTCTCTCGACTATCAGCTGATGGAAGGCCAGCGTCGCCGGGAGGTTGTACGGGAGCGACATGATGTTGCGGACGTGCAGCAGCCGAATGCGGTGCTCATCGACGTATTCCTCGACGCGCCACCGTATCGTGCTCGCACGCTCCTCGACCTGCTCCAGGAGATGCTGTGCGGTCGTCTGGCCATCTGCTCTGCCATCGGGAGGAAAGATGCTCCGCCGCAGGGCCAGTGCATCGTCCGACTGATAGGACAACTCTCCCAAGCGCAGGCCGTCGGCGCCGTCCGGGACGTCGGAGGCGCACGAGTGGACTTCCCATCCACGCTTCCGAAGCGCCTTCGTCAGCTCCTGCGATTGAAGAGACACCCCATCGGTGCCGAAGAGCTTGAAGTGCACCTCCATAGTTGGGCCGGATGTGCCTGCCATGCGTTGAGACATTGTAGGTACGTGTCGCTAACCCATCTCTCCTACAAGTGTGTGTGGCAGCGTGGGGTGCAGCCGGCGGGCTAAGCCACTCTCGCGCCGGTCATGGGTGTTTCGGTAGGGTCACTCAGCTTCGCAGGAGGGGGACATGAGACGCAGCTTCATCGTTTCCGCGGCGTTGACGGTGCTCTTGATGGTACTGTCACCGTCCGCAATTGCCGCCAATCGCGTGCTGGTTGTCGGCAACGACCCAGAGGACTGTCCTGAGGCCACGTTCACCAGCATCCAGGCGGCCGTGACGGCAGCCGATCCAGGGTCGACGATCCGGGTCTGCCCTGGGACCTACCGGGAGATGGTGACCGTCGCCAAGAACGACCTCAGGATCGTTGGCATGGATGAGCCAAACGACGTGATCGTGGAAGGGAGGCCCGATGACCCGAATCCGGCGCAGGAGGCCGGGTTCCTGGTGCACAACGTGAGTGGAGTGCTGATCCAGGGCTTTACCGTGCAGGGCTTCCACGAGGCGGACATCCTCCTGGTCGGTGCGAACGGCAACGTCATTCGAAACAACAGGACGACCAAGTCTGCCCACGACGGCATACAGTTGAACAGCTCGTCTGACAACTTGATCGAGGACAACGTCTCGTTCGACAACGACGCCACTCTTCCCGCGCGGGCCTTCACCGACGCTTGCGGTGTGCTGCTGAACGTGGGATCCTCCAACAACACAATTCGCAGAAACGAGCTCTTCGGTAATGCCTTCGGGATCTTCATCGCTGGCGGGAGCAACGGCAATGCTGTCTCCGGAAACGACTCCCACGATAACCGCCGATTCGGCATTCGCAATCGCGGCAGCGCCGGGACGCTGATTCGCGGAAACGAGGTCGAGCACAACATTGTCTCCAGCCTGGGCCCCGGCAGGGGAATCTCCGTGGAGGCCTCCACCAACCTGACCGTCTCAGATAACCAGGCCTCGGACAACACTCCCGACATCTTTTGGGATGGCTCCGGCAGCAACCGCTTCAAGAACAACGAGTGCGACACCTCGCAGCCGCCTGGCCTCTGCGAACCCAATGACTGATCGTGAGCCGACGTGATCCAGGCGCAGCATCAGAGTTGGGCCGATTGGGTACCCTACCAAGCCGCCGGTGAGCCGGTCTCCGGAGATCCCCACGCCTGTCTGCTCGAGGGCACCACCGTCAGCGCACCTCAACCAGCAGTCTGATCCCGGTCCTTTCCTGCCCACCGAGCGACAGGTCTATGAATGAAGGGATGCACACCACCTCGACGCCCGCGGGCGCGAGGTAGCCGCGCGAGATTGCGATTGCTTTGATGGCCTGGTTGAGCGCACCAGCCCCGATCGCGTGGATCTCGACCCGGCTCTGAGTGCGGATGACTCCCGCGATGGCCCCGGCGACCGATACAGGCTTGGAGGTGGCCGCAACTTTGAGCACCTCGTTAGGCGTTCTGCCCGCGTCCATAGTTACTGAAGACTCCTCGTCACGTCTGTTCTCGGTCGATGCGTTGGATTGAAACGGACCGTGGGTTTGTCAAAAGCGCTTGGTCAGGGAAGGCCAGTCTAAGCCAGGGCGGCCTGTGCGAGGTCGAGAACCTTGCGGAGGGCGGATTCTCTCCTGCGCGACTTGGCGTCTCCTGCGCGAACGTGCCAACGCACGGCGACCGCTGAACAGCCCCGGTTACGGAATCGGAGAACTCCTGCCGCTCGGATCAGGCGCGGCGCTCCATCGGTGATCAACTGGCGGCGATCAGCTTTCATCCTCCTCTGCGTGCCCGCGCAAACGGCACACCAGCCGCGTGGGCTCCCAATTTCACGGGAAGAGGGGTTGACACCAAATCATATTTGGTGTTATCTACTGCTGACGTGAAAACTCGGCGGCGATACGTGATGCGGGCCCGAGCAGAGGCGACGGAAGAGACCCGGCGCAGGATCCTCCAGGCCGCGTTCGATCTGACCTGGGACATGCTGTTGCTGGAGATCACCCTCGACGGCGTCGCAGACCGCGCCGGGGTGAGCGTGCAGACGGTCCTCCGCCACTTCAGCAGCCGTGAAGGGCTCTTCGACGCCGTGGAAGCCTTCGCCTCCCAGATCGTCTCCGAAGAGCGCGCGGCCCCGTCGGGTGGCGTCGACGCCGCGGTAAGTGCGCTGTTCAACCACTACGAGCTGCGGGGAGACGCGGTCATGCGGATGCTCGGCCAGGAGCTGTGGGATGAGCGGATCCGGCGGCTCGCGGACCACGGCCGGCGGGGGCACCGGCAGTGGGTCGAGCGGGCATTCGCGACGCAGCTCGATGCTCGCTCGGCGGGCGACCGCGAGGCGCTTGTGGACCTCCTCGTGGTGGCCACCGATGTCTACACATGGAAGCTGTTGCGGCGCGACCGGGTCCTCAGGCGAGGCGTTGCCGAGCAGAGAGTCAGGGACTTGATCGCTGCCGTGCTGATGACGGCTCCGGAGGTTGGTTGACATGGCGAACATCCTGTTCGTGACCGCGGACCTCGGGGGCAACGTGCCGCCCGCCATCGGCATCGCCGCTGAGCTGCGACGCCGGGGCCACAGGGTCCGCTTCCTGGGCCACGAGCAACAAGGGGAGGTCCTTGAGGGTATGGGCTTCGCGTTCGAGGCGTACATACACGCCAGGCCCTGGTCGCCGGCCTTCGCCCCGCCAGGCCTCAAAGGCCTGTTCAACGTTTGCAGCGTCTTCGCTGACCGGGGTCTCGGCGAGGACCTACTGGCGGCCGTGACCAGAGAGCCGGCGGAGCTGGTGGTGATCGACTGCCTCCTCTTCGGCGCGCTGGACATCGCCGAACGCGCCGGGCTGCAAGTGGCGGTTCTGATGCACTCGTTCTACGGGTTCTTTCGTCAGATCGAGAGCTGGCGGGGCGGACCGGTGGCCCTGATCACACGCCTAAAGGGCCATCGTCCCCTCAGGCTGTGGTCGGCCGCGGATCTGGTTCTGGTTCCCACTCTTCGAGAGTTGGATCCGGCCGGCCACGAGACTCTTCCCAACAACGTGGTCTACACGGGGCCCGTCTGGCAGGCTGGCCCGATCGTGCCGAGCCAGCCCAGCTCTGGAGAACCCCTCGTCCTCGTCAGTCTCAGCACTCAGAACTACGACGGGCAGGTGAAGGCCCTTCAGTCCATTCTCACCGCGCTCGGCGGCCTCCGCGTACGCGCTCTGGTGACCACCGGTCCGGCCGTCGACCCTGGCCAGCTCGCGGCGCCCGCGAATGCCGAGCTACAACGGTTCGTGCCCCACGCCGAGGTGATGCCGAAGGCTTCGCTGGTGGTGGGCCACGGCGGCCACGCGACCACCATGGCAGCGCTCGCTCACGGCCTGCCACTGGTCGTGATGCCCATGATGCCGATCGATCAGGTGATGATCGGCCGGGTCCTGGAGGCCCGAGGGGCCGCGCGTCTCATCTCCAAGAAGTCGTCGACCGGTCGGATAGCGAGTGCGATTGGCGAGCTGCTGGACGACGCCACACACCGGGAGGCGGCCGAGCGCCTGGGCGCTGCGATCCGCAGTCGCGACGGAGCCATGGAAGGCGCCGATCAACTCGAGGCGCGTCTGCTTGTGCCGGCCATCCCATAAGGCCCCGGATCGAGCCCGAACGGTCGCCGCGCCCTAGACTGTCCTGGCCGTGGCCACAGACGACTCCCGGCAACGGGTCGGTGTTCCCGCGGTCGTGCGGAACAGGGCACTCGCTGCCGGCGCCGCGCACTGGCTCGACGAACTCCTGGCGCTTGTTGCCAGCCTCGAGCGCGACTGGTCCATCACTGTCGGTCGCCCCGTTCAGGGATGCGACCGAGGCCTTCGTTGCCGAGGCCACACTCGATGACGGTACCCAGGCCGTGCTGAAGCTCCTCGTCCCTGGCGCCGGGGACGCCGCACGGAACGAGATCATGGCCCTGAGACTCACAAATGGCGACGGCTGCGTGCGGTTGCTGCGGTACGACGTAGCGCGGAGCGCGCTGCTCCTCGAACGGCTCGGCCGATCGCTGCGCGAACTCGCTCTTCCGATCAGGCAGCGGCACGAGATCCTCTGTTCGACTGCCGCGCGAGTGTGGCGGCCAGCACGCGGCCGTGGGCTGCCTACAGGCGCAGAAAAGGGCAGGTGGCTCGTCGATTTCATCACGATGACGTGGGAGGAACTCAGCCATCCATGTTCAGAGCGCGCCGTCGCATACGCGCTCGAGTGCGCGCGGCGTCGTATCGATGCGCACGACGACGAGCGCGCCGTGCTGGTGCACGGCGACGTCCACCAGTGGAACGCGCTCGAGGCGGAACACGGCTTCAAGCTCGTTGACCCTGACGGACTTCTTGCAGAGGCCGAGTACGACATGGGCATCCTCATGCGCGAGGACGCCACCGAACTCCTCGACGGCGACGCCCGCGAGCGGGCGCGCTGGCTAGCGGCACGGTGCGGCCTCAATGCCACGGCGATTTGGGAATGGGGAGTCGTCGAACGACTGTCAACGGGCCTGCTGTGCACGAAGATCGAGTTGCAGCCGGTGGGCCGCCAGATGCTCGCCGCCGTGGATCACGTAGCTGACCGGTTCAGGCACGAGCGGATCTGATCGGTTGCCAGCGAGTCAGAGGTCGATCGCGGGGATCCCGTACATACCCAGGCTGAATGAGATCTCGCCGCCGTGGTGGAGGTCGTGCTCGGCCACGTGCCAGATGATGTAGCGGCGGTCCCGCCACGGCCGCTCGCCGGCGGCGTTCGGCGCCGGGCGCTGAAACCTGGCGTCGAGGTCGGCGTCCGACCACCGGTGCAGGCACGAATCCACGAGCGACCACGTGGCTTCCAGCCCTTTGACGATCTCGGTCGCCGGCCGCCGCTCGGACTCCTCGTCCTCGTCGAAGTCCGACATTGCGTCGAACTGCGGACCGCCCTCTCCCATCCAGGAGTGGAACCACCACGCTCGAGCCGCCACAACGTGGTTCGCGATCGTGCGTACCGACCACAGGCGGGGAGCCGCCCGCAGGTTCAGCTGCTCGTCCTGGAGCGGGGCGATCGCGCCGGCCAGCAACCGTTGGTAGTTCTCCCAACCGCTGTAGTACGTCGCTACGGAGGGTTCCAACGCCGCGATAGTATGCGCGCTCTGGCCCCAAGGGGACCATGATGTGTCCCCACAGCAGTGACCACAGACCGGAGCGGCTACTCGGAGTGCAGCACAGCCACCACGTTGGTCCGGGCGGCCCACCTACCCGGGATCAGAGCCGCTGTCACAGCGACGGCCACGCCGAGCAGAGGGATCAGCGCGAGGTCCAGCGGGTTGAAGACGGCGTAGATGGCCTGCGGCGTGTCGTTGCCGGTGGCGGTGCTTATGGCGTCGAGAATCAGGTGATGCAGGCCAAGCCCGGCCGGGACGGCCAGCACGCCGCCCGCCAGGGCCAGCAGGCCGGCTGAGGCACCCACCATGGCCAGCACCTGCCGCGGGCTCATGCCTACCGCCTTCAGTACGGCGGTGTCCCGGACCCGCTCGCGGGTGTTGAGCAGCAGGGTGTTGAAGACTCCCGCGACTGCGATCAAGCCGAGCACTGCGGCGAGCAGGACCATGACCGAATCGATGATCTTCACCGGTGCGATCGTGCTTGTGTCGTTGGGCTGGGCGTCGATGAAGTCTGGCTGGGCCGCACTGACCCGCCGCACGTAAGCGTTGACGTCTGCGCCCGGAGCGAGAGTTACGAGGTACTGGAAGGGGGCAATGTCAGGGCGCACCGCCGCGTACGTCGCCATGTCCATGTACATCTGGTGGCCGAGGTTGCTGACGTCAAAGAGCTCACCGACCACGCGCAGCTGAAGTGTCTTTCCCTCAGCGGTGCTGGCGAAGCTCTCGCCGAGGTTGAGGTGAGCGTCGTGCAGCAGCCCCTTCGGCGCCACCACCTCGCCCGGTGCGGTGAACCAGCGGCCCGAGATCAGCATGAGCCCAAGCTGCGAGGCGTCGCCTCGGGTGATCCGTGCGCTGACTGTGCCGCCGATTCCGGGGACGATGATGTTCTGCCCGGTGTCCCCGACGACCCGCCTGGTCTCCGGCTGCGCACTGAGAACCCCCATCAACTCGGCGTCCGTGTAAGCGGGACTGCGGCTGACCAGCACCTGGTATCTGCCGGCGCCGGTCTCGCTGTCGTTGAGCCGGTCGAAGCTGCGAGGCACGCCAACCGCCACGATCACGGTGCTCACTCCGAGCAGGACGGCCAGTACGGTGAGCGCGCTGCGCAGAGGGCGGGCGACCGCCTCTCCGCTGCCGAGCGTGATCGCCTGCGGAAGCCTGAGGCTTGCCGCCAGGCGGCGGAGCAGCCGGCCGCTGGCCCCACGAGGAGCCGAGGCGCCGGCGATCACGGCCGCCGGCTTGAGCAGACCGGCTCGCAGAGCCGGGATGGTCGCCGCCAGCAGGACCAGCACCAGCACTCCGGCCAGGATGAGCAGGTCGAGCGCGACGGAGAACGAGGGGACGTAGGCCAGGCCCAGCGCCTGCGAGCTGTTTGCGAGCAGCGGCTGGCTCAGGAGGGTGCCGGCTGGTATACCGATGAGGCAGGCGGCCAGAGAGGCCATCAGGATCTGGAGTACGAAAACTCCGACGACCTGGACTGGCGTGAAGCCGACCGCCTTCATGATCCCGATCTCGCGGTACGCCGAGATCACGATCCCGGTGACCAGGTTGGCAACGATGGCCGCCGCGGCGGCCAGCGCGAAGACGCTGAACGCGACCAGCACGCTGGTCAGGATCGAGTTGGTGATATTGAAGACACTGCGGATCAGCAGGTAATTGACCGAGCCGCCGATGCTTCCCAGCGGCAGTGCCGTGCGCAGGCGCTCGAGATACGCGTCCAGCTGGGAGCTGGTCGGGTCGGTGGCGAAGCGGTAGTCCATCAGGTAAGAGATGTAGCCCTTGACCTGAAGCTGGGCCACCGCCGACTTCAACACCCACGCGTGCTGGCTGCTCAGGTCGGCGCTTCCCTCGTCGATGTCGACGATCTTGGCGACGACGGTGAAGATCGGCTCCTGGGGGACGGTGACCGCCTTGAGGCGGTCGCCGAGCGAGATCTTGTCGAGGTCGGCGAAGGACCGCGTCAGCGCAATCTCGTTGTCCGCTCTGGGCCAGTGCCCGGCGACGACCTTGAGCTGCTCGACGTTGCCGCCCGGGTCGTCGCGTCCAAGCGTGTCTACAGTCTTGCTGAGCTTGCGGTCGCCGTGCTGGAACTGCACGCCCTCGGCGTTGGTATACGGCCCACCGGTGGCGGATGCGCCGATCAGGCTCGGCGTCGACGCGAGCAGTTTGGGGTCTGTCTTCTCGTCGTAGTAGACCTGGAGGTGCGCTCCCTTCTGCGCCGTGAAGGCGGCCTCATAGGGGTCGCGGGTCTGGGACAGCAGCGTGACCGCCATCGTGCCCGTGCCCGCGGCCAGGAGCACGATGACGAAGATCACCGCGCCCTGCAGGCGCCGCCTGCGCAGGTCGGCGATCGCTTTGACGAAGAGCGCGATCATGTCGTCCTCCCCTCCACCCTCATCCGGATCATCTCGGCCGGTCTGCGGTCCTCTGTCTCCAACCGGGCGTCGTCCACGACCCGGCCGTCGATGAGGCTGATCACCCGGGCCGTGTACCTGGTGGCGAGCTTGGCGTCGTGGGTGACCAGCAAGATCGTCTGGCCATCGGCGTGGAACTCCTGCAGAAGCTCCATGACCTGCTCGCCGGACCGGGTGTCAAGGGCGCCGGTGGGCTCGTCGGCAAGCAGGAGGGTGGGCCGGTTGATCAAGGCGCGGGCAATCGCCGCACGCTGCTGCTGGCCGCCGCTCAGCCTCGCCGGGTAGCGATCGGCCACCTCGGCGATGCCGAGCCGGGCCAGCAGTTCGCGGGCTCGACTTCGGGCGTGCGGCCGGCTCGCGAGCTGGGCGGGTATGAGGACGTTCTCCAGCACCGTCAGGTTGGGCAGCAGGTGGAAGAACTGGAAGATGAAGCCGACGCGCTCCCGGCGGAACCGTGCCAGCCCCGACTCGCCCAGCTGGCCGAGGTCGGTGTCCGCCACGACAACAGCGCCTGAAGTGGGGCGGTCGAGCCCCGCGACTAGGTTGAGCAGGGTCGACTTGCCGCTGCCCGACGGGCCCATCACGGCGATGAACTCACCTTCGTCCATGCTGACGGTGACTCCGTTGAGCGCGCCCGTGACTCCCTCCTGGTAGAGCTTGGTCACCTCGGTCAAACGCACCAGCTCGTTCATCGCCTCTCGACCTCCTCGGTGGTCGTCTCTTCCGACAGCTCGTCGATCCACTTCAGGTCGGCCTCCGCGTGGAGCAGGGCGCCCCGCACCAGGCGCGCCAGGTCGCGGCGGCCCTCTCCGCGAGCTCGCTCCTCCAGCCTGTTCAAGTCCCGCAGCCGCTGCAGGTAGGACCGCTTCTGGCGAGCCAGGAGCGGGCCCAGGTCGCCATTGGCCAGACGGGTCGCAAGCAGGAGCTTCACGTAGATCTCCTCGTGGAGCTGCTGCGGTCCCGAATCCGGCTGCGCCAGCCAGGTCTCGAGCGCGGCCCGACCCTGCTCAGAGACTTCGTACGCAAGCTTGCCCCGGTCACCACGTTCGCCGGCGGCCCGAACCAGACCGTCCCGCTCCAGGCGCTGGAGTGTCGCGTAGACCTGGCCGATGTTGACCTCCCAGCTTCCGCCGAGCATTGCTTCAAAGCGACTCTTGATCTCATATCCGTGCATCGGCTCCTCGCTGAGGAGCCCCAGCACCCCGTACTTAAGCGACACCCAAGGCCCTATGCATATGCCGTATGCCTACCTAGTATGCATGCTCGGTGAGGAATGTCAAGCACCGAGCTTGGACCTCACGGCTCATATCAGAATGGAGCGTTCCGTTCTGATATGATGGAATAGAACGATTCATTCCGAACGTCTCGGGTGAGCCGGCCGCCAGCGAGGCAGAGCACTGGAATGTCATGCCACGCCGGCAGACCACACAAAGTGAGGAGACGGTGACGGATGACTGAGCGCAACCGGTCCGATGCCGAGATCCGGCCTTTCCGAATCGAGATCCCCCACGCGGTCCTCACCGTCATCGGACCCCTGGTCGACCCTCGGGCCGGCGGCGGAGACCCCGCCGACGCATTTCACCTTGTCATTCCTTCGATCCCCGGCTACGGATTCTCCGGCCCAACTCGGGAGGCTGGATGAACCACTGCGCGCGTCGCCAGGGCGTGGGCCGAGCTGATGAAACGGCTTGGATATGAGCGGTACGGCGCCCAGGGCGGCGACTGGGGTGCGTTCGTCTCCCCGGAACTCGGTCGCGTCGACCCCGACCATGTCATCGGGGTGCACATCAATGCGGCCACGATGGGGTTCATCCCGTTCGGGCCCGTGGGAGCGGAGGACCTCGCCACTTTCACCCATGCCGAAAAGCTGCGCCTGGAGCGCCTGAACAACTTCATGGCCGACGGGAACGGCTACTTTCAGATCCAGGCCACTCGGCCGCAAACGCTGGCATACGGGCTTACGGACTCCCAGCCGGGCAGCTCGCCTGGATCGTGGAGAAGTTCAAGGAATGGAGCCACCCCTCTGAGGCACTGGCTGAGGTCGCCATCGATCGTCACCACTTCCTCACCAACGTGATGCTCTACTGGCTCACCGGCACGGCCGGCTCCTCGGCCCGGACCTACTACGAGAACATGCACTCGGCTGCCTGGGCTCAGGAGACCGGCACAACGCCCACCGGCGTGGCCGTGTTCGGCGAGGATGTCGCCATTCGCCGCTGCGGTGAGCGCGGCAACAACATCGTGCACTGGTCGGAGTTCGACCGCGGCGGGCACTTCGCTGCCATGGAGGCACCGGATCTGTTGATCGGGGACGTGCGCAAGTTCTTCCGCCCTCTCCGGGGGTAAGGCGGCTCGCTTGTAGACGCGTGGTGCAGACGGCCGAGCGCCGAGGGGAACGGCTTCAGACTGCCCCGGCCGCCCTCAGTCCCTGCTCCAGGCTGGTTGCATTGAGCTGTCCGATCGCCAGTTGCCGCAGCACATGGTCCTTGTCGAGGAAGGCCGTCGTGGGCGGGCCCAACAGGCTGTAAGCGCGCGCGACGTGGCCATCGTTGTCGTAGGCGAGGTGCCGGAATGCATCCTGCACACCCATCCCTTTCAGGAAGCCGGACACCGCCGACGGGTTGTCGTTGCAGCAATCGACCCCGAGCAGGGTGAACCGGCCATGGCTCGAGGTCGCGCGTCCGGCCATGAGGGGCATCTCGGTCCGGCAGTCGACACACCACGCCGCGAAGAAGTTCACGACTACGGGGCCCTTGATCAGATCGAGCTCAGGAAAGGTCGGCGCCGGCAAGCCGACAATCGTCCGGGCCGGCGGGGAGGGCCGGGTGCCCACCAACCAGAAGGTGTCGACCATCTTCTCGAAGTCGTCTCGAACAGCATCCACCTGGTCGGGCGGGCCCGCCAGCGCAATCGCCCATACACGGCCGGACTCGATCATCACGTAGGCCTCGATGCCCTCGCTCATCCCCGCGGCCGCGAAGCGACCGGCAATACGGGTGGCCGGCCGGTCCGCCAGCTTCGCGGCCACCCGCTGACCTCCGCTCACGCCGCTGCCGTTCGTGAGATCGAAGAGCAGCGCGCCCGCAGCGGCCGCGGGGTCGGCGGACGCGGCCTGCTCGACATGCACGAGCATCAAAACCCCATTGGGCCCGCTGAAGCTGACGCCGCTCCCCGGATCGCTGGCGGCCTTCTTCCAGCCAGGCGCCAGCGCCATGTCGAAGCCGAGCTTGGTGGCGTCGTAACGAGAGAAACCCGCAGGCAGCGGCTTTGCCGTGGGCGTCGCAGGCCGGCTGCCGGACGCTGCGCCGCCGCATGCCGCGACGAACAGGATCGCCACGAGGATCGCGCCGACTATGCGATACCGCGGCATCATCACCATGCAGTCCAATGCCCGAATGGTAGGAGCTGGCGCGGCCCACCTATCCCACGGGATCGTCCCATGCGATCAGCCGCGGCCCCCCGAGGGCTTCGATGGAGGCAACCACGCCACCCGGGCTCAGCCCGTAGAAGACGACATACGCACCGGTGACCAGCAGTAGCACCGCGCTCACGGTTCAACGAGGCCGCTGAGACGCCTGACTCTGGGCATGGCCGTCTGCTCGAGGAGGGCAGCCGTGAGAGCGAGAAGCGTCAGCACGGTTCCCATGCCGAGGCCGTAAAGGCCGAGCTCGACCGCGGCACCGGCCGGCCCGCCGGGTGGCAGCCGGCCCGACCTGTTCGGGCATTGTGCCCGAGGCGCGGCTGTCCGCCGCGCGCCACGTCGCTCTTTTCGTCATCGCCTCAGCCTCATTTGCGCGATCTGGAACCCCCTGTACACCCAAGCCAACACCTCGTGGGGAGCCGTATTCCCGGTTCTGGTCCCCGGTCGGGACCGGCAGGCGGGGAATAGTCGGTGTCGCGGTGTGTGCCGAATCGCGCACTGCCACATCGCACAGGCCGCCCATATTGAGGCGGGATGTCGGGAAGGTGACGTTGCAAATGGCAGCACGCTGACGATTCAGCATGGCTTGATACGGCGTAGCAACGAGGCGTCAGGCCTCGTGTGTCTCACCTGCCACCTTCGGAACGTCGAGGTCCTGTGGTCTGAACACCCCGATGAAGGTGCCGTCGGAGCTGGTGACAAGGACGCTGTCGACGTTCTTGCGGTCCATCCAGCTCACCGCCTCATCTGGGCGCGTATTCGGTCGGAATGTCACCGGCCCTTCGAGCATGACGGCTGAAACCTGCGCCGCGGGATCGGACCGGAGCGCGTCCCGACTCAGCCAGCCAAGGAGAACGTCTCGCTCGTCCAGCACCACCGCCTGGTCCCAGCCGGTGGCCGCGGCTCGCGCCCCGACGTCGGCCACCCTATCCTCCAGCCGGCAGTTGGGCACATCGGCGCGCACCAGCCGGCCGATGAAGACCGCATTCGCCACCTCGCCTTCCATGGGCAGCCCGGCGCTGAACAGTCCGCCTTACCGGCCGCGTAGTCGTAGACGTGGCGGAAGCCCAGGGTTTCGAGCCGCGACGCGGCCCGTGGGCTCATGTCTCAAGCGAAGTCATGGCAGTAGACGACGACGGGTCGGCTCGGGTCGAGCTTCTCGTGCGCCTGCTCGGCGACCTTGCGCAGGTGGATGTGCACCGCACCTGGAATGTGGGATTCCTGGTATTCCCGTAGCTCCAGCACGTCAAGGATCTGGGCACCGGCTTCGATCAGCCTCTGGGCTTCTTTGCGCAGTATTTCCGCTGCCATCCCCTGCTCCTTCTCGTCAAACCGCTATGCGGCGCAGCAGCTGAGCTTGCTGACGTCGCGGTTGAAGGTCTGGGCGGCGAGCTTGAACCCCTCCGCGAAGGTCAGGTAAGGCGCCCAGGTGTTCGCCACCTGCTCAGTCGTCAGCCCAAGCTGGACGGCGTAGATCGCCGCCTGGATCACGTCGCCGGCGCCGTCGGCCACTACGGTGGCGCCCAGTATCCGGCCGCTTTGAGCCTCGGCAACGATCTTCACGAACCCTCGCGTGTCTCGATTGACCAGCGCCCTGGGGACAGCTGATATCGGCAGCACCCGGCACTCGCAGGTGATCCCCCGCTGGCCCACCTGCTCGTCGGTGAGCCCCACCGCGGCCACGGTCGGGCTGGTGAAGATCACGCGGGGCAGTGCCCGGAAATCCACCTTGAGGTCCGCGCCGGTGATCGCGTTGCGCGCCGCCAGGTTGCCCTCGTGGGCCGCGACGTAGACGAACTGCGGGTGCCCGGTCACGTCACCGGCTGCCCAGACCCGCGGGTTGGTCGTGCGCAAGCTGGCGTCAACGCGAACGGCGCCTCCCTCCGCGATCTCGACCCCAGCCTTCTCCAGCCCCAGCCCGGGGGTGTTGGGCCGCCGCCCGGTCGCGACCAGCACGTGATCGCCCGAAACTGATCGCTCCGCCCCGCCGACGTCGAAGGTCACCAGCCGGCGGCCAGCTCTTCCCGTGACAGAGGTGATCCTGGCGCCGGTGATGACGGTGGCGTCTTCCTGTTCCAGGATCGCCTGCATCGTTTCCGACACCTCCGGCTCCTCGAGGGGCGTGATGCGCGGCGCTACATCCAGGAAGGTGACCCTGGCGCCAAGGCGCATGAAGAGCTGGCCCATCTCCAGGCCGACCGCGTTGGCACCGATCACGACCAGCTCGCGGGGCGCTTCCCGCAGCTCCAGCGCAGTGGTGCTGGTCAGATAACCGGCTTCTTGCAGGCCGGGGATGTGCGGTACCGCCGGCGAGGCGCCGGTCGCGATCAGATAGCTGCCAGCCTTGACATGTTCGTCCCCGCAGAGAACTGTCTCGGCGTCCGCGAACTCCGCGCGGCCGTGGCAGATGGTGAAGCCGTACTCCCGCGCCAGGTCAAGGTACTTTTCGGCCCTGAGCTGATCGACGAGTTCCGCCTTGGAGTCGATCAACGCACCGAGGTCAAAGCCGTCGGCCGAGGTTCGGATGCCAGCGAAGGGATGGTGCCCGGCCCTGAAGTAAGCCTCGGTGGGCGCCAGCATCGCTTTGGAGGGCACGCAGCCTACGTTGACGCAGGTCCCACCCACCACGTTCGACCCCATGAGCGCGACCCGGGCCCCGGCCTCCGTGGCGGTGATCGCCGCGGCGAACGCCGCCGAGCCTGAGCCCAGCACCACCAGGTCATAGTCGTGCCAGTTCCCACCGACCGCCGGGGCGACCACCGGCTCTTCTCGCCTGACGGCCTCTATGGACAGGACCCGATAGCCCGCCCACTCCACTCCCGCGGAGAGCTGCCCCTCGCTCACTGCCGCGCCGTCAAATTGGGCCCGGCCCACCCTCCAGTCGGCGACCACGTTGAGGGCGCCGGCTGCCGTCAGCGCCTCGGTGACCGTCTTCTCGCAGTGGGCGCAGGTCATGCCCTCGATGCCCATCACCTCGTCTGCCATCTGATCTCCTCGGAGTCCGCCTCTGATATCCTGATTACCAGATATGATAGTGAGGTTCGCGAGCGGAGTCGATGCACAGGCGGCTGCCCGCTTCTTCCGGGTACTCGGAGACCCCACCCGCCTCCGCATCCTGAAGCTGCTGGAGGACGGCGAGCGCTCTGTCGGCCAACTCGTGGACGCGGTAGGCCAGCCTCAGCCACGCGTCAGCACTCACCTGGCCTGTCTGCGGCACTGCGGGTTCGTCACCACTGAGCGCCGGGGCAAGGAGGTGATCTACCGGCTCGCCGTGGCAGGCCTCGACGAGATCCTGGAAGGCGCGGCCGAAGTGATGTCACCGCTCACGGAGCGACTGGCCACCTGCACGCGCATCGGGCCGGATTGGGTCTGAGGAGGACAGGGCATGACTGAGAGATCCCGGTCTGGCACACGCACGCGATCAGCAGCCTCGGAGCCTCGCCCATGACTGAGAGAAGCGGCTGGCTAGGCGCGGTGGCGGTCGGGGGGCTTGCCATCATCTGCTGCGCCGGCCCGCTCCTGGTCGTCGGGGCAGCGAGCCTGGGAGTGGGCGCCTGGCTGGCCGCGCACGGCCTCTGGCTGCTAGGCGGGCTCGCCCTGGTGCTGGCCGGCGGCGCTGTAGTGGTGGCCTATCGCCGCCGCCTGGCAAGCGCCGCCTGCGCCGTCGACAAACGAGGCGTGGCGGGCTCACATGTGAGCCAGATCCCTTCGGAGGCACACGAGCTCAGCGATCGGTGAGATTGGCTTTCTGCTCGGTGTTTATCCGAGCTTGCGGAATGCTGAAGCGAGGTCCGCACTGGATCCGATGACCGTTCTGCCGGAGCTGAGCAATGGGCCAGGCTCCGCCGCCCAGCCGGCATCGGGCCCATAGAGGAAGTAGGCGTCCCAAACGATCCCCTTCTCTCTGTCCAGATGCTCGGAGAACCAGGACCCAACCGCCTTGTTGGGATCGTAGAAGTTGGTCACTCGGGGATCGTTGAGAACGCGGGTATCGACCAGCCGGCGAGCGTCGCCGGCCAGCATGTCGAACCAGACCACGTACACGCGCACAGCCGAGGACGGATTCGTCTGCAGGATGTCGCTTCGCACCCAACGGGCGCCTGCGGCACAGGTGGGTCAAGTCGGCGACAGCAACAAGATCAGACGCGGATGCCCTGCATCATTGTTGAAGGCGGCTTTGAGCTGATCGACGCCGCTGAGATCGGTCAGGGCAGCGCTGGGCCCGGAGTTGGCCTCGCGGACACGGGCGACCGCCTCCGAGAAGTAGCTGTGCGGATTGCCGGCCTGATAGGCGGCAATCAGGAGGACGACTACAAGCAGGAGGGCCGTCAGCCACCGCCCCGCGTCTTCGGGACCAACCGTGTGACGTTCACTTCTCCTCCTTGAGCCTGACCGCCAGGCCGGTAATGATCAGGTGCAGGCCGAGCTGGAACTGGTAGTCCATGTGGCAGTCGGCCATCAACCTGGCGACCTCTACGAGTTTGACAGGAGCGTCCCGCCGGACGGCGCGAGCGATGCTCACCAGCCGCTCCAGCTCGGTGGAACCAGACAGCGAAGCGGCCGGCAGCTCCAGCAGCCCATAGCCGACGGCGAATGAGAGCAGTGTCCGGTGCATCTCCGCTGCTGCCTGGCGATCGAGGCCCGCCCGCTCCAATGACGCCAGGCTGGCATCGAACGTGCGCAGCGCCGGCTCGGGGAGAAGGCCGCGACCGAAGAGCAAGCCGTATGCGTAGGGGTGGACGTGGGCCAGGCCGGGGAGCGGGCAGCGAGCGACCGCAGCGCCGCCTTCCAGTCTGAGTCCCGGCTGGGCGCCTCCGCTCGCTGAGCAAGGTCTTCCGCCGGGACCTGCGGCAACGATCCCCTGAGTCCGGCGAGCTGCCCGAGGGCAGGCTGGGTCCGCGGTGAGCTCCCTGACGGGACACTGGAGCAGGTCTACCTGAGCCCACTCCCCACCGGCTGGTGGCCACGGCGGGGCGAGTCCTGGCCACCGTGGTCGAAGCCCTCGGCGTGGTTGTGGCCCTCTACGTGGTGGTCTACGTCGTCGTCGCCTTCCACCTGACCTGGCGTCCCCAGGCCGCATTTCCCCTCCTCTTCATCCTTGCAAGCAGGTCGGCTATTCGCTGATCGTCGGCGGCCTGACGCTCATTTGGAAGCGGGTCGAGCTGCTCAACGCCATCGTCATCAGCGTGATGCTGATATTCAGCGGCGCCCTGGGATCGGGGCGTTCAGCATCGCCGACGCACTCGCCAGGCGCAAGGGATCACTCGATCGCTAATGATCTGAGCCCGAGACGCACGCCAGCCCTGACGACCGCGGCGCAGCGTGGCGACCTTAGGGCGCAGCGTAACCTCGCGCGGTATTGGGAGTCGGGCCGGGTGTATCGGCCGTCTTTGAGTCTGGAGGGGGTCGCCATGCGAAGGATCAAGGTTCTGGCGGTCGTTGGCGCCGCGGTCGCCGTCGCCGCGGCGCTTCTGGTCCCCGGAATCACGGCAAGTGCCAATCCGGGGACGATCCTACGGTTCGAAACGATGTCGCCGGTGACCGGTCCCTACGTGGGAACCGCCAACCCGATCCGCGGCGTGCCAGGCGGTGGGCTGCCCTGGGTGATCCAGAGCGGCAGCGGGACACTCCAGCGTGACGGCCATTTGAAGGTACGTGTCCGCGGCCTCGTCCTCGCCGGCCAGGCACCCGTGCCTCCGGGGCTGCAGCTGACCAACCCGGTGCCCGACTTCAAGGCAGTGGTCAGCTGTATGAGCGTGAGCGCGCAGGGCGCGGCGACCGTCGTCAACGTCAGCACCGGCCCGTTCGCCGCCAGCAAGGAGGGCGACTCGCGAATCGAGGCCAGAGTCGGGCTGCCGCGGCCGTGCATCGCGCCGATAGTCTTTGTCACGTCGCCGACCGGCGCCTGGTTTGCCGCCACCGGCAGCTGAAGATGAGCCCCGGGGCGCGGTCGGGGGTCGCCTCCGACCCGCCGCGGGGCATGTACACGACGGTGTGGGCCGCAAGCTCGACCTCGATCCTCGGATCGACCGCGAGAGCTACACCGGTCTCATGACCATTGGGCAGCTGTCCCGGCGGACCGGGATGCCGATCAAGGCGCTGCGAGAGTATGCGGACGTTGGCCTGATCTACACGGCCGGCCGGAGCCCTGCAAACTACCGGCTCTTCGACGAGTCCGCCCTGTGGTGCGTGGATGTGATCCGCGGCCTGCGATCGCTCGGGTTGACCGTTGCCGAGATCCGTGAGATAGCCGGCGTATACCTCATGCAGGCCGACGAGCCAATCGGCCCACACCTGGCTGGGCGGCTGAGCGCGGCACGGACTCGAATCGACGCCCGCATCGCGGAACTCCAGGAGTTTCGGCGGCGCATTGATGGCTTCGAGGCGGTCCACAGGCTCGAGCTCGCCGGACAGGGCGACGCCGACTTTCGCGACGCAGACCCGCGGTATCACGCCTCAGGCGCTTGACCCTCCCCCCGGGGGCAGACCGTAACTTGAGACGGGACGACCCACGATGAAAGAATCCGCCGACGTCACCCAGCCGGAGGCCTCGCGACGACGCCAGATCGGCTCCATCGGCACCACAGCCCGGGTGGTCCTGGGACTCCTCTTCCTGACGTACGGGTTGCTGGGCGGCAAGTTGACTGTCCTCAACGGCCAGGTGGGAACCGGCTTCAGCCCGCTGTCCGTGGCTCTCGGACTGGTGGCCCTACCGGCCGTGCTGCTCGCGTGGCAGTGGCTGCGCGCCCGCCGTGCGCCGACCCGGTTTCAGGCAACCGGGCCCCTGGCCACCACACTCAACATGCTCATCCTCTTCGCGCTGCTCCTGACTCCTCTGTACGCGCCACCCCTCTCATTCACCAGCAACGCCGCGCTCGTCTTCTACGGGGCGTCGCTGCTGCTCGCGGCCCTGCGGGGCTACGCCGGATGCGAGGTGCTGGCTGTCTCCAATTGGCTGCTCCGCCGTGACGACCAGGTCGGCTGCATGGTGTTGTCTCCCATCGACCACCTGGAGCGGGGCCGGGGGGCGGTTTCGAGCAAGCCCTGACCAGCACCGCAGCGGCTTAGTTCGGCTTTTGACCAAACGCCACAGCGATGCTGTAGGTGGTATGGTCCCGCTCCCACTCCTCCCGCGCTTCCCGCACGAGTTCCTCGCATTCCTCCGCGGAAACGCCGAGCGCCGCCGCGAAGACGGGGGCCAACCTGGTGAACAACGCACGAAAGTCGGAGGCCATAAGCGATCCGATCCTGCCTCCCCATTCCCCGAGGGGCAGCGCCACATTGTGCCTCTCCACGGCCGTCACCCCCGCTCGTGTGAGGTACCGATCCAGAGAGCTGAAGACGATCCCCGTCGAGTCAAGCCCGCGAATCCTGCTGAGTCGCCTGAACAGCTCGGCCAGGCGCCCTGTCGCGGGGCTTGCCGGCCTCAACTCGGTGTCACCTTCGACCAGCTCGATCCATCCCCCCGGACGACACACCCGGGCCAGATCCGTCACCACCGCTGCCCATGCCTTGACGGGCACTCCGGAGAACAGGAGCCGTTGATGGACGAAGTTGATCTGGCCATCTCCGAAGGGCAGGCCCTCGAGTAGGTTGGCCCGGATGCCTCGGTAGTTCGCGGGCGCGCCGGGCTTGCTCGGCTCGAGATCGAGGCCGACCACCTGGGCCTCGGGGAACTCCGCACACAGCTCAAAGGCCCATTGCCCGGTGCCGGCGCCAACATCCAGGACCAGCGTCGGCCTTTGGACCGGCGCCAGATAGTTCGCGCCGAGCGCCTCTCGAAGTGCGTAGTGCTGGACATCCAGGCGGTCGACCTCGGTCGGGTGCCGGGGGAGCACATAGGAGACATCCCGATCTGACGCCCGGTCCCCACCGCCATCCATCGGCACAACTGTAGCGCTGGTAGCTTGCGGTCACCCAGGCACTGCGCTGCGCCGATTGTGCGGCCCGACGGTCCTCACCTGCGACCTGGCAAGCGGAAACCGAGCCGGCTCATCCCTTAATCCGGTGTGACGGGGATCATTGATTAGCGGTCACTATCGTGATCTCGCCGGCGATTTGGCTTATGGTGCGTCCGGGGACCGCCCCGCGAGCTTGGTGCAGGCCGGATCTCGGCCTGACCATTGGGTCCAGGTACCGCATCCGTGTCTGACACCTTGCTGCCCCACGCGGCGTCCGCCCAGGCGGCGTGCACGGCCGGGGGCGCCATCTCTGGCGTCTCGCCGCCCCTGGGAGCGTCGGCACGGTCGGGCCACCGGTGGCTTTGGGCCCAGATGGAGGCCCAGTATCTGGTGCCTCGGCGCCCTGGGGAGCGTCCGCCACGGCAGGGCCAGCGTTGGCCGTGGGGTCAGATGGGTGCGTCATACCTGGTGCCTCATCGCCCCATGGGGCGTCGGGCAAATCTGCGGCACCCGTCGCCCTGAGCCCAGATGGGAGCGCCATATCCGACGCCTCGTCGCCCCACGGGGCGTCCGGCAAATCTGCGGCACCCGTCGCCCTGAGCCCAGATGGGAGCGCCATATCCGACGCCTCGTCGCCCCACGGGGCGTCCGGCAAATCTGGCGCACCGGTCACGGTGAGGACTGGTGGCGCCGCTATGTCTGGCCTCCCCCCCCAAGGGGCGTCCGCCCAGCCCGCGCTGAGCACGCCCGGAGCCGCAATATCCGGCGACTCGGCGGCCCAGGCCGTCTCTGGCAAAGCTGCGGGGTCGGCGGCTGCAGGCAGAAGTGCGGCCGCCATATCTGGCGCTGCGCCGCCCCAGGCAGCGTCCGGCAAATCTGCGGCACCGGTCCACGGCGGCACCGATGGGGCCACCTCCGGCCAAGCGCCGGGGGACACCGCTCCCGCCCCCATGTCTGGAGCCACGCCGCTCCGGGGGTCGTCGGCCCAGGCGGCCGCGGACATAGGTCGGGCCGCCATAGTTGGCGTCTCGCCGGCCCAGCCAGCGCGTGATAATGCCGGGCTGTCTTCGGCACCTGACTCAGGTCGGCCTGCCACTCCTCTCATCTCGTCGCCCCAGGGGGTGTCGGGTAAAGCCAGAGCGCTGTCGGCCAACGTGAGCGGAGGGAGTTGACCTTCCGCGTGCCCTAGGCCAGGTGGTGGCGACGGCGTGCCGAACGCCGCTGCCGGTCCGGGCTTTCGGACGCCAGGAACCGCCACATCTGGCTCGCCTCCCGCAACAGTGCCCCGGCGTCGCTCGCTCGCGAGACTAGCAACAGCAAGGGCAAGCGCCGCGCAAATTAGCGCAGCGCCGACGAGAAGGATCGGCCATTCACGGATCAGCGCAAACTCAGCTCTCATTAGATTGTTCTGGTTGCGTGGTCCGGACCGCCTTTCGATATCGCCTACCGATCCTGCGACCGATGTCATACAGGCGGCTCAGAAGCTCTGCGTCCTCCGCTTGCACTTCGGTGCCGAAAAACTCAACCACGCCACTAACCTCACCCGATTGAAGGATGGGCACTGCGACCGCACAGTGCAGGCCAGCTCTTACTGCGGCAAGCGTTCGCGGAAGTTCCTCGGCCAGCACGTCGGGGACCCAGATGGCGTCACCGCTCGTCAAAACCCGGCCGGGAATGTCGACATCCCTCGAGAAGGCGGCCTCCATCGTGATGCGTTCAAACTCATGGCACTCGAAATCCTGAGCCTTCCAAAAGTGCTTGGGCCGCAGTGCGCCGTCGCCCGTGTCCGCCAGCCACACTGCCCCCACCTTCCAGCCTAGCGTCGTCCCGATCGCATTGAGGATGTGGGGTCCGCCGTCTTCAAGCTTGGCTGACGCCTCGAGCGCCTCCGCCACAGCCGCCTGCGCCTCTGCCATCCGCTTCCTTCGGTTCTCTACCGTGAGGTCCTGTGCGAAGCCCACGAACAGCGCCTTGGTCCGTGAGCGAGCCGCGGGCGATATCGAGAGATGCACCGGAAACTCGTGCCCATCACGATGCATCGCTGTGATCTCAATCCTCTGGCCGAGCACCGGCCCTTCGCCCGTGGCCAAGTATTTCTTGAAGCCGCGCTCGTGGGCTTCGCGATACTGCGGTGGTATCACGGTACTTGACAGGGTCCGACCCACGATCTCTGCCTCTGGCCATCCGAATGTCTCTTCAGCTTTCGCATTCCAGCCCACGATGAAGCTACTCTCATCCACCGCAATGGCTGCGCTGAGTGAGTTCTTGAAAACGCTCATGAGCTGGGTCTCGGATTGGCGGAAGGCCTCCTCGTCGTGCCCACTCACCATATGCTCTGAAACGGGCGCGGCCTCGGTAATGGGGCCCCTGTAAGCCTCCGGGGCAATCTCAACCTGAGCTGCGGGTTGGTCCCCTCGAGGGGCGCGACCGATGGGCACGCGGGCCAGGTCGTCCAGCAGGGTGAGCGTGGTCGGATGGCGCTCGCCGGGGTTCTTCGCAAGGGCGCGCGAGAGCACCATGTCGAGCTCCGGAGGTAGTTCGGGTCGCCTGGCCACTGCTGAGGGGATGGGGGCCCTGACTGTCGCCAGCACCAGGTCCGGCGTCGAAGCATCCGAGTACAAGCGGGTGCCCGTTAGCATCTCGAAGGCCAAGACCGCGAGCGAGTACACGTCGGCCCTGCGGTCGGTCGGCTGGCCAATTGCCTGTTCGGGTGCCATGTAGCCAGGCGTGCCCTGTAACCCGTAGCTCAAGCGGGCGACGCCGAAGTCACCCAGCAGCACCTCCCCTGCGGTGTCAAACAGAACGTTGCTAGGTTTGATGTCGCGATGCACGACCCCGCGCTCATGAGCGTGGTGCAGAGCGTCGGCCAGTGCTCGCAGGACCCGCCAAGCGCGGCCGGGATCGAGGACGCCTCGATCCAGCCATTGCTTCAGGGTCCCACCAGGCGCCACCGGCATGACTAGGAAAACGAAACCCCGGTCGACCCCGAATTCCTCGATGCGAAGTATGTGCGGATGACCGATGGTCGAGACCAGCCTGAGATCAGTCTCAAGCCGGCCAACCGAGACGCGATCAACGAACATGGGATCGAGCACCTTGACGGCAACCGGCTGGTTGCTGTGCCGGGTGGGTGCCGCGACGTACACGGCGCTCACGGCACCTTCGCCCAGCGGCTCGATGAGCTGGTAGCGTCCCAGCGTGACCCCGGTCAGATCGGGCAGGTTTGCCACAAGCACTCCCTCCGAAGCTGTGGATCTTCGAGCCGGCAGGGATCCGATTGAAACAGTGGAAGGCGCTCTCGTGCCGCCATCTCCGTGCCTCCCCTCCCCTATTGGATTGCCAAGCGATCATAGCCTGCATGCTCTCTGTCTTGCTTGACACTTGACGGCTGTGATGTGGTCTTTTGTGATATGGCCGGAGGTAGTCGGCGGGTCAACTGGAGGCTCGGCCGGGACGACTGATCACGACTGATGGACGGTCGAACCCCAATCCGCCCTAGTGCATCGCGTGGGGCGGGGTGGTTCGAACGCGTCGCGGTCCAATCGGTTTCACGTGGCGCTAGGTACTTCGCAACGGTAACCCGGTACCGACGGGCGATCACCGCATTGACCCCGAAGCCCGAACGCCCCAAGAGGGTGATGGCGCTGGACGCAGTCGACCCACACCGCAACGGCGAATAGCGTCATCCTCTCCGCGTCGCCGCACTCCGGCTCCCATCGCGTTTCAACTAACCCTGTTGGCTTTTGCAAAGAACGCTTCTGCGGCTAGCGATCCCGCAGAGCGGCCTTATCCGACCGCGGGGACATACGAGACCCCGATCGACACCGGCCCAGGCGGGCGCCGCAGTTGTAGCGCCCGACCTCGGACCAACCCTGGGAGCGACTCAAGCATGGTGGCGGAGCGAATTCTCAGTGAACGCTGTAAACGCGAGCGTCAAGTGCCACCGCACGCCCAGGGTAGTCTACTTGACCGATGGGCAGTTTTGTGGCACACTCGCCCGTAGGGCTCTGTAAACGAAACACGGCGAGTCACACTGTGCGTCAACCCATCCCTCGGGGGAGGTCGAATGTACGCCCTGAGTTTCCCGTGGCGACACTTCCTGGCGGAGGGACACAATGAGCCGATGGCTGCTGTTTCGAAGACACAAGGCTGACGCCGGGGCGCCGCCGACAGACAAGTTCTCACCACCCATCCAGGACCAGCACAGGGTGGTGCCGGGGTCACGAGGCGAGCACGATCTGCAGGAAATTCTAGGAACAGTCAAGCGTGCCCGGGCCTTCTACGGCAATCAGGTGCTGGACCACGTCAACGCTCACATGCGCGAGTACCTGGCTCGACAAGAGATGATGTTCGTGTCGACCGCGGACGCGGATGGCAACTGCGATTGCACGTTTCGTGCCGGGCCACCTGGCTTCGTGAAGGTACTCGACGGGCGGACGGTCACCTATCCCGAGTACCGGGGCAACGGGGTGATGGCGTCGATGGGCAACCTGATGGAGAATCCGCGCATAGGCCTTCTGTTCCTTGACTTCTTCGCTACCACAGTTGGCCTGCACATCAACGGGACGGCGAAGATCGTCGAGAACGCCGATCTAGTTCCGCTGGATGGCTGGGACAGCAGCGGGGGCCCCTCACCCGAACGCTGGGTCGTGATCGACGTCGACGAGGCATACATCCACTGCTCGAAGCACGTGCCTCAGCTGATGAAGATGCCGAAGGACATCGATTGGGGGACGGACGACATGGTCAAGAAGGGGGGCGACTTCTTCAAGGCGAAGGCGTCACCCGCGCCTTGGAAGCGACCCGACTCGTTACCGCCTGACCTGGGTCCCTAACGCCCGGACATCACAGAGGTCCAGGGAGATGAGCCTCAAACGAACGGCGGCGGTGTCCTGCCAACCGAGTCAGGCTCCCTAAGCGCAAAAGCTCCCAACTTTGGAGGAGGTCGAATGGACTACGTCAAGCCCGCGGATGTCGTCAGCGGTATGGTCGAGGCTGGGTCGAGCAAAGGCCGTCTGTCGGTGGGGCAGCTGCTCCTGCGGGGGGCGCTCGCGGGAGCTTTTTTGGGCGTGGCGACCAGCCTGGCGGTCACCGCTAGTGCTCAGACTGGGCTGCCGATCGTGGGGGCGCTCATCTTCCCGGTCGGATTCGTGATGATTGTTCTGCTCGGCCTCGACCTCGTGACCGGAAGCTTCGCGCTCCTTCCGTTGGGAGTCCTCGAGGGACGGATCGGGATTGCTCAACTTGTCAAGAACTGGTTCTGGGTATTCGTAGGGAATCTGATTGGCGGCGTTCTCTACGCGGGTCTTCTGGCGATAGCGCTCACCAACGCAGGGGCCACGCCTCCGAATGCAATTGGCAAGGCGCTGATAAAGCTGGCCGAGACCAAGACCGTCGGCTATGCGCGGTATGGCGGTCAGGGGATGCTGACTGCGTTCGTCAAGGGCATGCTCTGCAACTGGCTGGTCTGCCTAGGGGTGGTTATGGGCATGGTCTCAACTTCAACGGTTGGCAAGATCTTTGGCGCCTGGCTGCCAATCCTGATCTTCTTCGCCCAAGGGTTCGAGCACACAGTGGTCAACATGTTTGTGATTCCGTGTGGGATGCTCATGGGGGCGCACGTGACCTTCACCGACTGGTGGGTATGGAACCAGCTGCCCGTCACTGCCGGCAACCTGGTGGGCGGCCTGAGCTTCACTGGCCTGGCTCTGTACTATGCCTACCGCCGAACCGAGCACAAGGCAGCCGTACAGGCACCCTCGCCGGTTGTCGCCTACGACACGCAATCGTGAACCGCGGGCAACGTGTGGGCGACAAGCAACGGTGAGCTTCCTGAGCGGAATCTCTGGTCATTTACAATCGGTGCTGGATCACGGCTTTCCGATCGTTCCCATGCACCCACCGTTGCTCCTGACTGCGCACTGGCCGGGCAGCTGCCACCCCAGGACGTGACATCCGCGACCAGCGGGTCCTCCGCCGACGCCAGTGATCGGCTCCCTCGCCGAGGGCCGCCATCGCTTACCTGGGGTGAGGCCTGTCGCCGACCTGCGTCTTGCGCCGGATAGTCACTGCCGTGGCCCCGGGAGCCAGGTGGGTCTCCCACTCATCCGGGTCCAGGTCGCGGAGCCTCAAAACTGCATTCAGCGTGCCCATCGCCAGTCCAGCCTTGGTGATGGACTCGTTGACCGCATTCAAGTCCCAGACGCCGGACTGCAGCCGATTCGTAGCCACGACAGCTTCCTGAAACGCGTCGGTGACGATCTGGATTTCCTTGTCGGTGAATTGCTGATCGCTCATGTCGCAAGAGAGTTTGCACCCTGCGTAGGCGGTTGGGGGCCTCGATCCAAGCAGAGAAGTTGAGAACGATCAGCTCACCTGTGGTACGTCTAAGCCCCACGGAATACGAGCGGTTGGCTCAGATCCCCGCCGCCCGGCGGTCTGAGGCCTCCTCCTGCGAAAGATGGGCTGCGGCAAATCGAGTCAGCCACGGAAAGTACGAACAAGATCCACGGTGGTGACCTGTATGCTCGCGCGGATGAGCACCGCAACTCAATCTTCAGATCTCCCACACCTCGAGCACAGGCCGACGGCGCCGCCCAAGGTCGCGGACGAGTACATCGGGTTCAACGGCAGGTTCGCAGCCGCGCTCACGAAGCATGTGGGTTCGATGTGGGTGGTCTACTTCACCACGGCCTTCACGCTCGCGTGGATCGCTTTGGCCACCTTCGGACCGCTGCATAAGATCGATCCCTATCCGTTCCCTTTCCTGCTGTTCCTCGGCAACGTCATACAGCTGCTTCTCGTCTTCGTGATTCTGGTCGGGCAGCAGGTCCTTGGTCTGGCGGCAGACAAGCGCTCGCGCCGGACGTACCAGGACGCTGAGGCCATCTTCAACGAGGTGAGCAAGCTCCACAACCACCTTCAGAAGCAGGACATGATCTTGAACCGCGGCGTGGCATTGGCGGATCCCCAGCCTCACCCCTGGATTCAAGAGCGCAAGCTCCGCAAGCCGCCCAGGGTCAAGGACCAATATGTGGGCCTCAATGGACGCATCGGCGCCTGGCTCACTGAGGAGGTCGGTAGCATGTGGGCGTTCTACGCGGCTGCCGTGTTCCAGTTCGGCTGGATGGCCCTGGCTCAGGTGGGCATCATCAAATTCGATCCCTATCCCTTCGCCTTCCTGCTCTTCCTGTCCAGCATCACTCAGCTGATCTTGATGTTCGTGATCATGGTGGGCCAGGATGTGCTCGGGAAAGCGGGTGACCAGCGGTCCGAGCAGACCTTTCTTGACACGGAGGCGATCCTGCATGAGTGCCTGCAACTTCAGCGCCACCTCACCGCCCAGGACCGGGTCATCGTCAAGATAAGCGAGTACATCCAGGCGAACACTCCTGAAGGTCACCCGCTCCGTGCGGAGTTGGGTCGACCGCCAGCTTCGGAGCCTACCGCACACTGAGGCGTTCACAGACTGTCATCGACGTGGCAGTGGCCTACCGTAATTGGAGATCCGGGTACGCATGCGCTGCATCGCCAGCACAGGTCGGACGGCACCCGGCGGCGATCAAGCTTGGGCGCTTGCCAAATATATGAGCTGCCCATCTGGTGATAGGCAGGCGCGGTCGTACAGTGCCGTGCTCAGACTGGGAGCTGCCATCTGGCCTGGCTCACGAAGATCGCCGATACAGGTAGCGTCATTGGGATCCGGTGAGCGTTGTGTTGCACGTCTGAAGCTTCGCACCCAAGGTCGCACCGGAGTCCCGGGGAGCGCCGGTGACGAGCCCGAGGATGCTGACGCTAGGGAAAGTTGACCGATGACGACTGTGAACAGCGTCCGCGAAGCCATGCCAGTCTCCGGACCAGCGGGTTCGGGCCAGGATGTCGTGATCTTCGGCGCCTCCGGTGACCTGTCGAACCGCAAGATCCTCCCTGCGCTCGGGCGCCTGGCCACGAATCGAGACCTTCGCGCCATCGGCGTCGGTCGACGCGCTCTGAGCCGTGAGCAGTTCCGAGACCTGGTCCTGCGGTCGAGCGGCAGCCCGGCGCTGGCGGCAAGAGCCGAATGGGTACAACTCGACTACGCCGCCGCGGACGATTACCGGCGGCTCAGCGATGCCACCGGGCACGAGGACCGTTCGATGGTCTTCTATCTCGCCACCCCTCCAGCCATATTCGACTCGATCGTGGGTGGCCTCAGCGCCAGCGGACTTGTTCGGCAAGGAGATCGCAACCGGGTTGTGGTCGAGAAGCCGTTCGGCCACGATGCCGCCTCCGCGGCTGCCCTCAACGGGCGGCTGGCCGAACTCTTCGACGAGTCCCAGGTCTACCGGATCGATCACTACCTGGGCAAGGACACCGTACAGAACGTGCTCGCCTTTAGATTCAGCAACCCTCTCTTCGAGTCTGTCTGGAACCGTAACTTCGTCGACAGCATCCAGATCACCGCCGCCGAGCAGCTCGACATCGTCGAACGCGCGGGCTACTACGACCAGGTAGGTGCGGTTCGAGACATGGTCCAGAACCACATCCTCCAGATTCTTGCGCTTGTCACCATGGAGCCGCCTGGCAGCCTGAACCCGGTCGATACCAGAGCCGCCAAGCTGGCGCTGCTGCGCGCCGTGCACCCACTTGACTCGGCGACGGCTGTCGCCGGGCAGTACGACGGTTACCGCGGGACGGAAGGCGTCCCATCCGACTCACGGCGCGAAACGTACGCCGCGGCGAGGGTCTCAATAGAAAACTGGCGATGGCAGGGTGTGCCGATTTTCTTTCGGACCGGCAAGGCATTGGCGCGGCAGGTCACGGAGGTGGTGGTCCGGCTCAAGGACGCTCCCCGCCTTCGCGTCGGTGAGATCACCCTCGAGTCGATTCCCACACTCGTCGTGCTTCGCATCCAGCCCGACGAAGGCATTCTTCTGCGTATCGGGGCAAAGCATCCGGGGCCTCAGTTCGAGCTCCTGCCGGCGGCCCTGCGGCTCGATTACAGAGCCGTGGCGAGAGAGCGGCTGCCGGACGCATACGACAACGTGCTGGGCGAGATCCTTGCGGGTGGCCAGGTGGAGTTTCCGGGGCCAAGCGAGATTGTGCAGGCGTGGGAGATCGTCGATCCCCTTCTCGGCCAGTGGGAGTCCCGTGGTCTGCCAGAGACCTACGCCCGAGACTCCTGGGGGCCGCGGGCGGCCGACGACCTCATCGCCGCGCGCGGGGGAGGCCACTGGCTTGACGCTACGGACGTTGTCCAGGACGAGGGCCGGCTGTGACAGGTGCTGAGCTCCTCACGGCCAACGTCTCACCGCTTCCCACCAGCTCAAGATGAGTACGCGACTACAAGGCAAGACGGCGCTCGTCACTGGAGCAACCAGCAACATTGGTCGAGCCATCGCAACGGCGTTCGGCGCGGCGGGTGCGCGCGTTGTCGTCAGCGGCCGTAGCCACGAGCGCGGCGCCGAGGTCGTCAGCGAGATCCGCGCCAAAGGCGGACGGGCCGACTTCGTCGCGGCCCACCTTGACGGGTCAGCAAAAGCGTCCAGGGACCTCGCCGCCTAGGCTGCCCGGGTGTTGGGCGGTCGCATCGACGTGCTCGTCATAGGCGTCGCCGTCATGGCGGCCCGCAAACCGTCAGATCAATCGTCGTGGGGTCCACAAATCGTTCACTTCCCGCAAGCGCCATTTTGTGGGAACTGTAGTCGTCCGCGATCGAGGTCGCTACGTTCTTCCCGCTGAGGTCAGGCGATCACTTGGTCTGCGGCCTGGGGATGAACTCATTGCCGAGCTGGAGGCTGACCGCTCGCTGCGGCTCACACCTCGTCAAGTCCTCGCTGAGCAGGACCGCGGGGCCCTCGCACACCTGCTTGGGAAGGCGTCGCTGGTCGACGAATTGATTACCGACCGCCCCGCAGAGGCTGCGCGCGAGGATGCCTGCCTTTAGTGGCCGTCGTCCTGGATGCGGCTGCGACCAGCGGGCAGCGCGGGGTTATAAGAGCAATGGGCGCACTGATTACGAACAGTTGCACCAAGATCTCGGCCCACTCGCGCCGTTGTCTCTGGAGCCCCCACCGGCTTGGCGTAGAGTTGCCGATCGTCCGAAGTCAGGCAGCGACCGGTTGCGAGCTCGAACTGCCAACCGTGGAGGGTGCACGTGAGGACACCGTCGTCAATTTGAGCGAAACGGCTCAGGTCTGCCTTGAGATGAGGACAGCGACGCTGGATGAGGTATCCGCTCGATTCCCAGAACTGCTCTATTGGCGCCTGCTCGGCGTAGTAGCCCTCTGCATACTGAAGTCGTTCCATTGAAAGACACTTGAAGAAGTTGTAGACGTATTCATTAAAAGGACCTTTGCGCTGGGCGCGGAAGCGACACGAGAGAAAGAGCTCGTTGATCCAATCCTCACGGTGGTGAAGAATGCAATACTCGATCAGTCCCCGATCGAACTGAAAGTAGTAGTCCCATTCTCCGCCTTGCCATGGTTCGACTCGTCGAGTGTTGAAGTCGATGGCAACTCCGACTGACCCACAGTCGAGGACCACGACTCCGTTGACTCCGGCACAGGTAATGTCGGCCTTCTCCAGGAGAGGCTCGAACCATTCTCGCAGTTGGCCTAGAACGTCTACTTCTCCGCGTGGCAAGCTGGCTCTCAAAGTGTCAATGAGCGGTTGTTGGCGCAACCGGTATTCGTTCAAGTACTCCCGCTTCTTACTGAATATTGAGTGCAGTCGGCTCTCTGCGATCGGGTGCTCCAAACGGCAGCCTCCGCGATCCAGAGTGATCTCGCTTCCCGGAACCATGAGGATTCCGTTTGTGATCCCCTCGTCTCGGAGGTAGTCGAGAAACGCGAACTGATCCGGGAAGGTGTTCGATGGGTCGCCATCGAAATCATTGAATTCGAAGAGATCCTCATCAAGGAAGCAAGGAGGTCCGGCGGACGGCACCACCCACCTGGCCTCGACCTCTTTGATGTAGCGCAGCGCCCGCGCCATTTCATTGGCGCGCTTTTTCCGTCCAAGCGCTTTCAGCATGGCTTCAGGAAACTGATATACAAACGGGTACCAGATGGCGCCTGAGAATTGAAGGAAATGCGCGTCAAATCGGCCCAGGGCGGTGAGCCTCTCGATTTCAATCGGGCGAGAGTCGTTCTGGTCGAAAATTCGAACGTCACCGTCATCCAGGATGAGGCCAGAATCGCCGATGGGACCGTCAGTCGGGGCAACAAGGCTATGAAGGACGACCTTCACCCCGTCCAGCTCCAGCGGTTCCCAGTTCCGTGTCTGAATGAATCGATGGAAGCCCAAGTCTCGCAGTGAGGCTTCCAGAAGGGGAAGCGGGTAGTCCGGCAAGAGAACCGTGGTGTCCTTGGCCACCCACTCTCTAAGGAAGGCTGGGTCGAAATGGTCGTGGTGGAGATGCGAGACATAAAGGTACGTGGGGTGCTGGAACCGTCGGAGATCGAGGCCCTCGTTGCTCGGAAACGGAAACCAGGACGCGAAGTAGGCAGCGTTGAACCAGGGGTCGCACAATACGCTGACCCCCTTGGTCTCAATGAACAGCCCTGCATGGCCCAAGAAGGTGATGTTCACAAGAGCCGCCCCGGCTGCCTCAGCCACGCCCATGGAGTGCTCCCACGCAGCCGGCGTTTCGGCCCCGCCGGTGCAGTCCTAGCGCCGCTCAATTCGGACCGAATAGTTCATGCGAGCATTGCAAGTGCCAGGTATACACCGGTGGTGCGCACTCGGTCAAGATTCCTGCGGGCAACCGGGGCCGCCCATGGCGGATCGAACCATCCGACTCAATAGCATCTCCGTCCAGCACCATAGCGCGACGAGTATCGGCCCACACATTTCGAGATTGTGCCGGAGTGAGCCGGTCCCGATTACCCTCAGCCGCCGAGACGTTGCGGATCCGGCGCGAGCATTCGCGGGCGTCCTTCGCGGTCACCCTGAGCCTGGACGACAGTTGGTCGAGATTCCGCCGCCAACGGCTGCCGCGTGTGACGCGGTGAGGCCGGCGCCAGGAAGATCGCGCCCAGTGGTGGCAGCGCGAGTGCCATTGAGTACGGGCGCCCGTGCCAGGAGATCTCTTCCGCCTGCACGCCGCCATTGTTGCCCCACCCTGATCCGCCGTAGATCTCAGCGTCGCTGTTGAGCAGTTCGTGCCAGTGCCCGCCTTCGGGCACGCCGACGCGATAGGCCCACCGTGGCACTGGAGTGAAGTTGAAGACCCCGAGCACGTGCCGCGGCGCTGACGAGGATCGGATGATCGATACCACCGACTGGTCCCGGTCGTTGGCGTCCACCCACGAGAAGCCGGCCTGCTCGAAGTCGAGCTCGTGCAGCGCCGGCTCCATGACGTACAAACGGTTCAGGTCCATGACCCAGCGACGAATGCCAGTGTGTGCCGGATCGTCCAGGAGATGCCAGTCGATCGACCCGTCATGAATCCATTCGCGCCACTGGCCGATCTCGCCGCCCATGAACAGCAACTTCTTGCCGGGGCTCGCCCACTGCCAGCCGAACAGGAGCCGAAGGTTGGCGCGCTTCTGCCACTCGTCGCCGGGCATCTTGTCCAGCAGCGAGCCCTTACCGTGCACGACCTCGTCGTGCGAGAGCGGGAGCACGAAGTTCTCGGTGAACGCATACAGGCTGCGGAACGTCAGCTCGTTGTGGTGATGCTTGCGATGCACGGGATCGTGCTGGAAGTACTCGAGGCAGTCGTGCATCCAGCCCAGGTCCCACTTCATGCCAAAGCCCAGCCCACCGACATATGTAGGGCGGGAGACCATCGGCCAGGCTGTCGACTCCTCCGCAATCATCCGTACGCCTGGGTGGGCGGCGTATGCCTCGGCGTTCAGCCGGCGTAGGAAGTGGATCGCTTCGACGTTCTCACGGCCACCGAACTCGTTGGGGATCCACTCGCCGGCGTGTCGCGCGTAATCCAGATAGAGCATGGAGGCCACCCCGTCGACACGGAGACCATCGGCGTGGTAGCGATCCAGCCAGAACAGCGCGCTTGAGATGAGAAAGCTCCGGACCTCGTGGCGGCCGTAGTTGAAGATGTAGCTCTTCCACTCCGGGTGGAAGCCCTTGCGCGGGTCGGCGTGCTCGTACAGGTGGCTCCCGTCGAAGTAGCCCAGCCCGTGCTCATCGGTCGGAAAGTGCGAAGGCACCCAATCGAGGATCACGCCGATACCGCGCTGATGCAGCTGGTCGATCAGCCTCATGAAGTCCTGCGGCGTGCCGTATCGGCTTGTGGGTGCGAAATAACCCGTGGTCTGGTAGCCCCAGGAGCCGAAGAACGGATGCTCCATGATGGGGAGCAGCTCGACGTGCGTGAAGCCCATCTGCTCGCAGTAGTCGGCAAGCCGTCCCGACAACTCCCAGTAGTGGAGGGAGCGGTTATCCTCGTCAGGCACACGCATCCAGGAGCCGATGTGCACCTCGTAGATAGACATGGGCGCCTCAGTGGCGTTGCAGCGCTGGCGCGATCGGGTCCATTCGGAGTCGCTCCACTCGTACTCCAGGTCCCAGACCACGGAGCCGGTCTTCGGCGCTACCTCGGAGGTGAAGGCGAGTGGATCCGCTCTGTCCACGCGGATGCCGCCGTCGCGGGCAACGACGTGGTACTTGTAGACGGACCCGCGGCCAATCTCCGGCACCAGGCCTTCCCAGATGCCCGACGACCCTCGCCAGTGCAGCGGGTTGATGCGCGGGTCCCAGCCATTGTGGTCACCGATCACCGACACCGACTCGGCGTTGGGCGCCCAGACGCCGAACTGGACCCCACCCACAGTGGGGTGCGCGCCCAACTTCTCCCACAGCCGGAAGTGGCTGCCCTCGTTGAAGAGGTAGACGTCGTTGTCGCTGATCAGGCTCGGCGGTGCGGCGTCAGGCATTCCGGCACTGTCTGAGGCCGGGCGGCCAAGTGCAGGTCAGCCTTGTCGCCGTGTGAGGGCCGGCGCTAGCCTCCGTCAGGCGGTAGGCATCCGGTGCGGGAAGCTTCGGAGATTCTGCATGGCCGAGTGGACACGGAAGGCCCTGACCGCCAGGATCGCACCGTAGACGATGAGCCAGGCACCCAGGACGAGCGTCAACAGGAACAGCGAAATTCCAGGGAAGGCCAGGACGAGCGCTCCAGCGACGATGCTGAGAATGCCCGCGAGTGCCACCACGCCGCGGGCGGGGAGCATGCTGTCGCCGATCGCAAGGAACAGATCGATGACACCGTGCGCTACCCAGAATATCCCGAGCAAGACGGCCAGGACCACAAGGCTCAGCAGAGGACGCCGCAGAAGGTAGATGCCCGCGGCGAAGGCCAGGAGGGCGAGCACCGCGGTCAGGGCTCTCAGCCATGCACTCTTGTCCGGCGCTGTGAACGCTGCGACGAAGCGGAAGACGCCCACTGCGATCAGCTGAATCCCAAACAGGATCGCAATGGCCAGTAGGGTTGCGTGAGGAAAGAAGATCACCAGCAAGCCGATCACAGCCGAGAGGATCCCCATGGCGAGGAGCCATCCCCAGGCTCTGCCAATCCCACTCAGCCACTGTTCGTATTCGTTCCGAGCGACATCAGCCATCTCTCATTTACCTCAATGATTGGGCCCGCACCTCTCCTGACAGGGACGCGCCCGCGCATATCCGGTTGGGTCGTGAACAAGATCAGGGTAGACATCACATCCGAGCAACGCATCTGTCATTCGTCGGTGGCGCCGGTATGCCGCGCGCTACGAGTTCGCGCGATCACAGCCCTGCTAGCGGGCCCGGAAACCGGTGGCAGCAGGCGCATCAGCTCTTGGGCGACCGCCTCCAGCGGTCCGCTGCCGTCCTCAGCGCGGCACAGGATCAGCGCGCCCTCCATGCCAGCCAATTCGGCCCAACGGGCTCACGGGCGAGAGTCTGCCTGCATGACATCGCCAAGATCCGCCTCCGCCTGCCGGTCATCCCGCGTAGGAACTGTTCCCGCGTCGCCGGCCGCCGCTGCGAAGAAGCGATAACTCCATTCCTCGGCGAACTTCCTTGAGCCCGCGAAGATGATCGGAACGTCCGGGTAACGGACCGCCAGGCGGCCCATCATGTCTGCCAGCCACGAGCCACGGCCCGGTTGGGTCCGGAACAGATCCGGGTAGTCGCCCTCCACTACGACAGCCGCCCGGGCCACCTCAGCCAATCGCTGCATCTGGAAGGAGAGCGAGCCATCGGAGAGAGAGGTCGCCAGGTTCTCGAGCGTCTTGCGCTCCACGACGGCCACCACCTCGTCGTCTACCACGGCGCCGTAGTCGCCGGCCGGAAGGGCTCGCCGCTCGATCGTCGCGAGGCGACCGGCGAACTTCCAGCCGTACTTCTCGCGGGTGTCGACGGCCATGATCAGCGGCCCGGTCGAGCGGCCCCGGGGGACCCGCGTACCTGGGTTTGCTGACTGGGCGGTCTTCTGGGTCTGCCACCAGACCGCCGGCCGTCCTCGAGCTGTCGTGAACACGAACTGGGACCGCGCCAGCTGAGTGCGCTCGAGAACCAGGTCGATGGCCGCGCCGCGCCGCCGACAGAGCAGAACCGTGGCTTCGTCTACCAGGCCGCCGCTCTCGTCCCACTGAGTGCCCTCATACGAGCAGAAGACCCGGGAGGCTCGTGGCCATGCCTCCCTCGCCTTGAGGACCATGCCGCCTTCAAGCGGCAGCCGGACCAGGTAGGGGAGGCGGCTCTCTTGATCCGGGTTGCGAGCGACTCGAAACTGCATGGCTGCGGCTATCGAGGGTACGGTAGGCGACCCTGCGTGAGGCGCGACGCGCGGCGCAAGCGAGCCGCCGGCGGCTTGCGGCCTGCTCGCGGTGGCCCGGACTCGACGATTCCAGCGCCCTTCAGCTGAGCGCGAGCACCATCTCGTCCTCCACCAGGTTTGGGTCCCGGGGCATCGGCGTGGAGCGGCCGGTGGGGCGGAAGCCAAGCCGGCTGTAGAGGCGGACGGCGGAGTCCCGGCCGCGGACGACGTCCAGCCGCAGCCAGTCGTGCCCGGCGGCCCGAGCCCAATCGATGACCGCCTCGACAAGCGAGCGGCCAAAGCCGCGCCCCCGGTGTTCCGGCGCGACCCACATGGAGATCAGGTTGGTTGTGCCGTCTGTGTCGACGTACCCTCCCGCGCAGCCGATCCAGACGCCGCTGGCGTGGTCGATGGCCACGAACATCGCCCGGTCGCCGGCGGGCGCGGCGAAGGCGCGAGCGCGCTTCCGCCAGGTCTCATCCGAGAACCGGACATTCTCCTCGTAGGTGGATGAGAAGGATTCCGGGGACTCAGCGAGTGCGCGGAGGCGGAGCTCCCGCCAACGCCGCCAGTGGTGGGCGCGCAGCCTGTGGACTGCGAGGCCGGCGGTCGCTCGGCGAGCGGTTGCCCGGCCGGAACTCACCCCTCCATCCACGGAACGATAATAGCGATGCTCGAGCACAGCGCCGATGTCGCGGTCGTCGAACCGCGGCTCGCCGTGCTTGCTCCCCACTGCCAGCCGCGACATAAGGTTTATTGATCGAAAGTTCAGGCAGCGTTGTTTATTACGGATAGAGTCAGGCGGTGAGCGGGCTCCTCTGGCTGCTGCTGGTCCTGGTCATCCTGGGAATCGCGGCCGTTGCGTACTTCGTTTTTCGGTCTCGCCTGGCGGCTCCGCCCATGCCTGCGGCCCCGCCCCGTCCCGAGCCAGACGACATCCGTAGGGAGCTGGTGAACCTGCTGGGCAGCATGGTCGGGAAGGTCTCGCCGGACGTCCTGGCGAAGTATGAATCGATCCACAGGCGGATGCTGGCGATGCTGCCGCGTATGGGACAGCTGGAGGGCACCTCACAGGACCTGTTCATCCTCCACCGGACGGCCAGCGATTACCTGCCCACGGCCGTGCAGACCTACCTGAGCCTGGTCAGCGCGGGCACCGCCGAGCAGCCGCTGCCGGATGGTCGCACTCCGCACATGGCCCTGCTGGAGCAGCTCGACATGATCGAGACCAAGCTGGCCGACATCGGCGACGCGCTTGACCGCAACGACCTCGACCGCCTGCTGATCCACGGCCGGTTCCTGGAGGCCCGCTTCGGTGCCGCACCTGGAGGGCTGGGGCTGGAGCCGCCCAGGCCCGGAACGACCAGCGACGGTTCGTGACATGGGCCCCTGCCGTTCAGGACAATCGGTCCCGTTACGTCAGGTGTGGAATGGGCCGCGATGGACTCCAATCACTCCGGCTGAACCGGGTCAGCGGGGAACCGCGACCGCCAGCCCGCAGGCCTGTGCCGCGGCAGCCATCCTGGTGTCGTATGTGATGAGCTCGGCGAGGTCGTCCTGCAGCAAAAGCGCGGCCGCCAGATGGACGGCATCGAGCGTGCGGATCTCGGGCGCCCGCAGTACACCAGCTTGGTCCAGCAAATCGCGTGTGACGTCCACGTAAGCCACGCGGTGAAGCTGGCGGCGTGCGGCTACCAGGCGCGCCGGCTCGCCACTCCGGAGAGCCACACGCAAGACCTCTGCGCGCAGCAGCGATGCCGACAGCCAGTGGTCATGCCTGCACAGGTAACGTCGCAGTGCCTCAGTCTCGGCCTCCGGCGCGATGAGTTTGACAAAGGCCGAGGAGTCGAGATAAGCGGTCGTCATCGCTCCTCGGCGCGAAGCTCGGCCAGAAGCTCGGAGGCCGGACGTTCGCCTGGGGCCAGCGGGGGTGGTTCGTACTCGAGCAGCCCATCCGGCTCGTCGGCGGGGATTATTCGGCCCTCCGCCACCAACTGCTCGTACCGACTGCGGTACCGGATAGGAACGAGCCGGGCCACCGGGTGGCCATGATCCGTGATCTCGATCGCCTCGCCTCGCTGCACCTGCCGGAGCCTCGCCGCCATGTTCTCTCGTAGCTCGCGTATGCCCACTCGGACCATGTTCACCATGGTAACGCACTGATCATCTAGCGTACACAAGCAAACGATGAGGGCCGCTCGCCGAGGCATCTGCAGCAGCGCCTTTCGTCGGCTATCGGGCCCTGGCCGTCTCGATCGGCATACGGGCCGACTGTGCTTGGGACCTCAGGATCCACCAGCCGTCGCTTGCAGCCGCCGTCCGCCATCCGTTCACTGCCCCGCGCGCGCGTCCTTAATCGGCGTGCCGGTCGAGCCATCCGACCACCTCGTCCAGCACCAGATCCTTCTCGGGCTCATTGAAGACCTCGTGATAGAGGCCGTCGTACATCCTCAGCGTCTTGTCCGGCGACGCAACCCAGTCGACCACCAGCCGGCCAGCGCGCGGGGGGACGAGCCGGTCGACCGTGCCCTGTACGACGAGGATCGGCAGGCGGAGCTCGCGCAGCCGCGAGGGCGCTTCGCCAGCCAGCTTGACCAGCTCCACAGCCGTCCGGGCCGGGACCTTGCCTCGGAAATTCAGCGGGTCGGTCTCGTACTCGCGCACGACTACCGGGTCGCGGCTGACAGCCTTCGCGTCGAGCTGAACGATTCCAGCGCCTGGCGCAATCGCTGACAGAAGCGTCGCCACCCTCTGCAGGATCGGAGAGACACCCTCGACGACCAGGGCAGGGGCCGACAGCACCAGTCCCGCCAGCTGGTCCTGGTACGTGAGCGCGTACAAGGCTGCAATCGCTCCGCCCATGCTGTGTCCGATCAAGAACACTCGCCGCTCGGGGTGCGCATCGCGTGCCAGCGCGTACAGCTGGTTGAGGTCCTCCACTGCATGATCGAGGCGATCCACAAGAGACCGCTTCCCCGCGGACCGGCCATGTCCGCGGTGGTCTACCGCGTAGACCGCATAGCCGCCGCTGGCCAGCCGGCTGGCGACGTGCGCGTAGCGACCGCTGTGCTCCGCCAGCCCGTGCGACAGCAGGACGACGGCCTTTGGAGCCGCGTCTGGCAGCCAGGCCTGGTAAAAGATGCGGACCTGGCCGACGCCACTGAACTCGCCCTCGATGTTCTTCATCGAGCGCAAAGCGTACTTTCTGGGAGAGACGGAGAGGCCTACACTGAACACACCGCCAAAGGTCGTGCCGTCATCCACTTCCCGGCCAAGGTCCAGCGCTGCGCGAGAGCTCCTCCTCGTGTTTGCGGACACGCCGGTCGAACGACGGCTGATCGACAGCTGGATTGCGCGAAGCGGGCGCGAGGACGTCGAGGTCGTGGAGGCCGGCGGCGCGGCGCTGCAGAGCGAGCTCGTTGCGGCGGGTCAAGAGCTGCACATCCTCCCTGTAGGTGTGACCTGGCTGCCATCCGACGGCAGTGCGACAGGGCGACTGGCGGGTCTGGTGAGCGCCCACGGCCCGACCGCATGGCGGAGGCTGACGCAGGACCGCGTGGCCCGCACCCGACCCACGCTGCACCGGGTCCTCGAGGGGCAGCCAGCCACGGTTGAGGAGCTTCGCGGCCGTTTCAAGATGGGATCCGCCGCTGACGGCTCCGAAGCATTTGCTGCATTCGTGCGCCGGCAGGGGCTGCTGGCCCTGGAGAGAGCCCGCCGCGCGGTGGTCGGCCAGCAATACAAGACTGCTCGCCTGGCGCCAGAGGAGGTGCTCGCGTCATCACGGTTTCACGAGCGCGCCAGGCAGCTGGCCGATGAGCTCGGCCGATCCGAGCAGTCGGTCCTCGAGGAGGCTGCCGCCTACCTGAAAGAAATGGAGGCGATGCACAACGCGTTTGCCATCGACGCCTGGCAGAGCTTCACAAAGAGGGTGATCAGCTCGTACTCGATCGAGAGCGACGAGCGCCAGATCGAGAACCTGCGCCGCCTGGGCGGTGAGCATGCGCTCGTCTACCTTCCCAGCCACCGCTCCTACCTCGACCCCTTCATACTGCGCAGCGTCTTCCACCGTCACGGGCTGGCGCCGAATTACGTCTTGGGGGGCATCAACACAGGGTTCTGGCCGGTAGGGCCCATAGCCCGGCGAAACGGCATCGTTTTCATCCGGCGCAGCTACCAGGACAAGCCCGTGTACTCGGCCACGCTGCGCGAGTACATCGGATACCTGGTGAGGAAGCGGTTCAACCTCGAGTGGTACATCGAGGGAGGACGGAGTCGAACGGGCAAGCTGCGACCGCCCCGCTATGGCATCCTCGCTTATGTGATCGGAGCCGTTCGCAACGGAGCCGACGACGACGTCTTGCTGGTGCCGACCTCGCTCGTCTACGAGCACCTGCCCGAGCTGAGCGCCATAGCTGAGGAGAACCTTGGCGGTGAGAAGCGGCCCGAGGGCGTGCGCTGGCTGATCGGGTACGTTCGCGCTCAACGCAGAGCGCCAAGCACGGTCCACGTCAGGTTCGGGGAGCCCTTCTCCCTACGCGAGGCGCTGGCTTCAGTCACGCAAAGCGCCAACGGCCAGGCGACGTCGCAAGACCTCTCCGTCGAGAAGGTTGCGTTCGAGGTGATGCACCGCATCAACCGCGCCACGCCTGTGACGCCGGTCGCGCTGGTGACCCTTGCACTCCTCGGCACGGGCGACCGGGCGTTGACGCTGGCGGAGATCAGACGCATCCTGACGCCGCTCCTCGGCTACGTGCGCCGGCGCGGCATTCCGATGACCGACGAGACGATCCTCGAAGACCCAGAGGGCCTGCGGGGCACCTTGACCGCGCTCGCTCGCCTGGGCGTGGTCACCGCCTACCTCGACGGGCCCGAACACGCCTGGGGTGTCCCCGCGGAGCGCCAGCACGAGGCGGCGTTCTACCGCAACAGCATCGTCCACTTCTTCGTGAACCGGGCGATCGTCGAGCTCATCGGCCTGGCCCTCGTCGAAGAAGACTTCGGGGACACCGCGTCGGCGACCTGGGCCCAAGCGCTCCGGCTGCGCGACGTCCTCAAATTTGAGTTCTTCTTCCCATCGAAGGCCGACTTCGCCGCCGAGATCCGCGAGGAGGCGGCCATGGTCGACAGCGATTGGGAGTCGCTGGCGTCGGACCCAGGACGGATACGGGACAAGCTCGCGTCCTCAGACCTCTTCCTGGCTCACCGTGTAGTCGGGCCCTACTGCCAGGCATACGTCGTGGTGGCGGACCGGCTCGCCGCCCGCGACCCCGCACTGCCGATCAACGAGAAAGAGTTCACCCGCGAATGCCTCGGCGCGGCCCGCCAGTACCGCGCGCAGCAGCGGATCTGGAGCAGCGAAGCACTGTCCAAGGAGCTCTTTCAGAATGGACTGACGCTGGCAGCCAACCGCGGCCTCCTCGACCCCGACGGAGAGGAGCTGGCCGAGCGCCGGCGCGCTTTCGCCGAGGAGATGCGCGTCCTCCTGCGCCGCGTCCGCACGATCCGTGACCTCGCCCTGCTCGACCTCGACGCGGCGATGGGCTGGGCGCGCCGGTGAGCACCGTTGGGGAACTCGTCGCCGAGATCCGCGGGGGGCCGACCGGTCCACGCGTCGGCGCGTTCTTCGATTTTGACGGGACGCTGATCGACGGCTACTCGGCCGGTGTGTACTGGCGCGACCGGCTTCGCCGCCGGGAGCTCTCGTTCGACGAGCTCGTGCGTTCGCTGGCTGCCGGCATCGAGATGGAGCTCTTCGGCACCGACGTGACCAGGCTCGCCGGCGTGGCGGCGGCTGCGCTGGCTGGCCGCTCCGAGGACGAGCTCGAGGAGACGGCGCAGCGGCTCTTCGTCCAGGCGCTGGCGCAGATGATCTACCCGGAGGCGCGGGAGCTCGTGCGAGCGCACCAGCGCATGGGTCATACAGTGGCGATCGCGACGTCGGCGACGCGCTATCAGGCGGCCCACGTCGCCGACGACCTCTGCATCGATCACATCCTCGCCACCCCACTCGAGGTCGAGAACGGCCTCTTCACCGGCCGCCTCGGAGGCAGCGTCCTGTGGGGTCCCAACAAGGCACTGGCTGTTCGCGAGTTCGCCCGCGGCAAGCGCATCGCGCTCGCTGGCAGCCATGCCTACGCCAATGGCGATGAGGATGTCGACTTCCTGAACACCGTCGGGCACGCTCACGCCATCAACCCCGGCGCTCGGCTGGCCGTGGATGCGGAGACACGCGGGTGGACGGTGACGCGGCTGCCCCACCGGACCGGACGAGACCTGGTCTCGGTAGCTCGGACCGCCGCCGCGATCGGTGCGCTCGGTCTCGGACTTGCGGCCGGCATCGCGGTGCGTCTGCTGAACGGCGAGGAGCGTCAGGCCGGGGAAGTCGTCAGCGCCGTTGGAGCCGAGCTGGCGCTCGCGCTGGCCGGCGTGAGGGTCAACGTCACCGGCGAGGAACACGCCTGGTCGCAGCGACCGGCGGTCTTTATCTTCAACCACCAGAGCTCACTGGACATGCTCGTGCTCGGCCATGTGCTCCGCCGAGACGTGAGCGGGGTGGCCAAGAAGGAGCTGCGGTTCGACCCCATATTCGGGCCCATCTCCCTGGTATTGCCGATCGCCTACGTAGACCGGAGCAACAGCGCCAGGGCTCGCGAGGCGCTGGCACCGGTCGTTGAGAAGCTTCGCGGTGGCGTCTCCTTTGCGATCGCGCCCGAGGGGACACGGTCGCCGACACGGCGGCTTGGTCCCTTCAAGAAGGGCGCCTTCCACATCGCGATGCAGGCGGGTGTACCGATTGTTCCGATCGTGATTCGCAACGCCGGCGATCTGATGTGGCGCGACTCACTTGTAGCCCGGGCTGGGACGATCGACGTCCGAGTGCTGCCGCCTATGCCGACTACCACCTGGTCGGCGGCCGAGCTGGACGCCCGTATCGCCGAGATCCGACGCCGATTCGGGGAGGTGCTCGAAGAATGGCCCGGGCCGCCGGATGACGAGCTCGAGCCGGCTCCGCAGGCAACAAGCGGCCCGTCGTCGGCGTCCCCCGACGGTCAGCGCCGGCGACGCCGCTCCCCGGCCCGCGCCTGACCGCGCCGGCTCGAGTGCACCCGACGTGGCGGTTGGCGCGGCTCATGGGTGAGCACTTCTTCCAGCCCGAGCCGCGCGCACTCGATAAAGAGGTCGGCGTCAGTGACCGCCGCGCGGTCGGTGTTGAACCCGATAAAGCAGGTGCCGGCGTACGACAGAAGGACGGTCATTAGCGCGCAGCCCGGCAGGGGGCCAAAGGCGTAGACCCGGTCGATCTCCGCGCCGGCCAGGAAGACCTTGTGGGGAAGGCCCGCAACATTGCTGGCCTGGACATCGATTCGCGAGCTCTGCGCGACATACCAGTCGGTCGTCAGCCGCGCGGGCAGAGCCGCCAGCACCGGGGCGATCAGCCGGAGAGCCATGGCGGCCGGCTCTCCGCGCGCATTGAGCACGAACTCGCGGACGCTCTGGATTCTATCGACGGGGTCCGTCTCACCGACTGGAGCCGCGAATCGAATCCCACCGAACCGATTACCGCCCATGGGCTGCTCGGCGGTCCGCAGGCTGAGCGGCATGCTCATGGGGAGGTACTCGATCGAGCGTCCCAGCGCCTCGTGGTAGAGGCGGATACCGCCCAACACCGCCGCGATGTACGCATCATTGACCGAGCCGCCGGCGGCCTTGCCGGCGCGCTTCAACTCGTCCAGCCCAACCTCTATCATGTCGAATCGCCAGTTGAGGCTGCGCCCACTCAGCAGTGCCGAGGGCGGCGCAGGCGGCGGCGAAAGCACGCGCTGGAGCGAGCTGCCGAAGCGCGCCGCGGTGGACGCCGCGCCGATTGGGTCGGCGACCATATGGCGGACGGCCCCTGCACCGTTCGCAAGCTGCCGGACCGCCGCCGTCGGTGCCGTGATCAAGCGTTGCCCGAGCCGATCGACCGCGTCTGTCGGGCCTGAGGGCGCCGGTGAACTGGCCCCTGGGCGGACTGGCCTCTTGGGCGAGTGCTCGCGGACCCGGCTGTGCAGGAGGCTCATCAGCTGGATACCGCCCAGCCCGTCAGTGGCGCTGTGATGAACCTTCACGACGTAGGCGGCACGACCGTCCTCGAGACCCGCCACGATGAACGCCTCCCAGGGCGGGCGCTTGCGGTCGAACGGCGTCATGGCGATCTGCGCCGCGAGGTCGAGCACCTGCCGCAAGGTTCCAGGTTCGGGGGCACGAATGCGGCGGAGGTGGTAGTTGAGATCGAAGTGGTCGTCCTCGACCCAGACCGGCGGCAAGATCTGGAGCGGCGGGTCGACCACCTTCATACGTACGCGAGGGATCAGCTCCGATGCCCATTTGTGCGCGGCACGCAGCCGCTGCCAATCGGGCTCCGAATCGAGCAGCTCTACCACCATCAGCGGCGATCGCATCCTGGCGTCGCTCGCCTCGGCCCGCCACATGAACGCCTCCAGGGCGTTCATCTCGCGCTCGGCGCCCCAGCCGCCGGCGAGCGCCCACGCCTCCTCGTTGGTAGCCGGCAGGCGGACGTTCATCCGGCGGCCATCTCGTGGGTGGGCCGAGTCCGCAGCAGCCCGCGAAAGGCCTCCATCGGCGAGCGTCCCTGATGCACTACGTGGAAGACCTCGCGCGCGATCGGCATCTCTACGTCGTACTGGGCCGCGAGCTCCATGACGACCGCCGAGGTCTTTATGCCCTCGGCGACCATCTGCATCTCCGCGGTTATCTCGGCAACGGTCCGGTCCTTGGCCAGCTCGACACCGACCCGGCGGTTGCGACTGAGGTGGCTAACACAGGTCGCGATCAAGTCGCCGGCCCCGGCGAGGCCGGCGAAGGTGTGCATCTCACCACCCATCGCCATGCCGAGCCGGGTCAGTTCGGCCAGGCTGCGGGCAATGACGAGCGCGAGGGTGTTGTCGCCCGTCCCAAGCCCGACCGCCATGCCCGCTGCGATCGCAAACACGTTCTTCAGGGGTCCGGAGATCTCAGCCCCGATCACGTCGATGCCGGTGTAGACGCGGAAGAAGCGGGTCCGGAAGATGTCCTGCAGGGCCGAGGCCACCCGTTGGTCTGGCATGGCAAGGAGCGCCGCAGCCGCGTAGCCATCGAGCACCTCGCGGGCCAGGTTTGGCCCGGCCAGCACGCCTGCCGGGTGGCCTGGAAGGACTTCGCCGATTACCTGGGTCATGCGGTGATGCGTACCGCCCTCCAGGCCTTTGGTCAGGCTCACGATCGGCACCCAGGGGCGCACACATGGTGCCGCTTCGGTCAGGACTTCGCGGAAGCCATGGGAGGGGACTGCCATGGCGATCACGTCCGCCTCACCCACAGCCTCTTCGAGCGAGGTGGTCGCAATCAGCTTGTCAGAGAGTCTGCGGTCGGGCAGGTAGGAGAGGTTCCTGCGTTGGTTGTTGATCTCGTCCGCAACCTCCGGGCGTCGAGCCCAGAGGACGGTCGGAACCTGCCCGGCGATGATCGAGGCGACGGTTGTGCCCCAGGAACCGGCTCCGACGACCGCGACCTTGATCGGGCGGGTCATCGGCGGGCCGACTCGCATGCGATCGGCATGAGGCCATCGTACTGGAGCGCAATGAGCGCCAAGTCGTTCGCTACCGAACGGGCCGGGCGGCGGCCGGACCGAGCGCGATGGCCGGCCGGTCGGGGCCATCCTCACTGACACGCCGGAGCTCGACGAGGCGGAGCTGGTCGAGGGCATCGCCGGGGTGGCGGCGCTGGCCATCGAGAACGAGCAGTTGGAGACGCCGCTGCGGGCGCGGGTCGCGGAGCTCGAGCACTCGCAGGCCCAGGTGGCGGAGTCGGAGCGCCGGCGTTTGGAGCGCGACCTGTTCGACCCCGCCGACCACCCAGGCTGGGCCACTCAGGGTGAAGACGCCGGCGGTGATGCCGGCGCCGATGGCGACAGTGTCCCTGACGCCCAGGAAGACCCCGGTCTCGAGCATTTTCTGGGCGCCTTCAGCTCGCGATATCGCCCACCGCGCGCAGCGGTCGAGCACGAAGCAGGCCATCGGCCGCCCAATCGTGGGCGGCGCCAGCTGGCAAGGAGGCCGGGATCGAGGCGGCGGGCGAAAGCCGCGGTGCCTGGCGACAGGAGCAGGAGGCCGATCGGCAGGGGGACTATCGCCTCCTGGCCCGCACGTCGCCTCCGCGCATTCGGCCCGAACGGGAGCTCTTGCCGGCGCCACTCCCAGGCCGGGAGCCTCTCGAGACCGCCGCCCGCGATCACGGCCGGTGGGTGGACGCGCCGAAGGTGCTGGCACACCACGCGGGTCCGTTCGTGATCTGCCGCTCCTCCCGCCGCTCCGCCCGTCGCCCGACAGCACCTGGGCCCGCGTTGGCGACGCTTCCCGGTCCGGCCACGGTCCCCGGCTGTCGAGCCGCGCATCGTGAGCAGGCGGATCGTGGCGGCCAGTTCCGCAAGGTCCGCCGACCAGGCTGGATGAGGTCCGCGGCATGGGTGATCGAGCACGAGGCATCCGGCCAGCGGCCAACTGGGGACGAGGGGGCCCCTCTGTTCGGCGTCAGCGACCGGACCTGCCGGCGCCTGCTCTCCAACCTCCGATCGCTGGCTGCGTCAGAGAGTGGGCTGCTCACCTCTTCGGGGCATTCACCGATCGCCGCAGCCGGCATACGGGCGATCTCGGCGCCTTGTGCGTCTCAGCCGACAGGCGGGTGGACCTCTACTGACTCGAGATGATGCTGGGCGAGCCAGGCGGCGCGACGAGCCGCTACCAATTCGCGCCATCGGCTGAGCGCCCGCGTCAGGCGTCGGCTGGCCGTAGGCGGCGGCCCGCCGCCGGTTCACATGCCGAGCGCGCCCCGGATCCACGCCTCCTGCTCAGCGACAGCGGCGGTCAGATCCGCACCGACCAGATCGTGGTCGGCTCCCGGGATCCAGACCAGGCGCGCGTGGACGCCGCTGCGCTGCAGTGCGTCGAACGTCGCCTGCGTGTGCTCGGCTGGGATCGTGTGGTCGGCCGTGCCCTGGATGAGGAGGGTCGGCGGCTCCCAGGCGGCGAAGTAGCTGCGAGGCGAGACCTGCTCGTACGCCTGCGCGTCTTGCGCGGGATCGCCCAGCGGCGGCCATGAGCCGTTGCGTGCATGCAGCCGCGCCGCGTTCTCGGCCTCGCTGCTGCTGACGGGCGCGTGCAGCACGACCGCCCGAAGGCGCGGATCGACCACCATGAGGATCTCCGACACACCGCCGCCCTGGCTGTGCCCGACCACGCCCACCCTGGTCGCATCTGCCTGCGGCAGGGACGCGAGCGACGCGATGAGGTCCATCTCGGTGACGGCGATCCGCTGGTTCGTCAGCAGCGCTCCGTCGCCGGCACCGGACCCGTTGTAGCCGACGTAGTTGGGCGCGATCGAGATGAAGCCGTGCGCCGCCATTGGGTCCCCGAAGATGCCCGAGTCCTGTCCGATCCAGTAGCGCTCGGGCGGGATGTGCCCGTGGTTGACGATCACGACCGGAAAGGGACCAGGCCCGTCCGGAAGGGAGATAGTGCCGGTCATCGTCTGGCCGCCGCTCACCCAGGTCACGTGGTGCTTCGCAAAGCCCTGCCCGCGGAACATCAGGTCGAGAACCTCGATCTTGCTGGCGACGGACTGACGCGCGCGCAGTGACTCGATGTAGTACGCCGGCAGCGCGGGGGCCCGCGTCGGCGCCGGGGTCGTCCTCGCGGTCGGCGGGGTGGCCGACGCGGGCCTCGGAGGGGCCGCAGCCGTGCCGCTCGAACACGACGCGGCGACGACGAGGCCGAGGAGCACAACTAGCGCACGCATCGCGCCCTGAGCTTGGGGCCTGGCCGCCACACCGTCAAATCCGCGCCTCCCGCTCCCGTCAGGGTCCAGGCGTGCCGAGCAGCGTGCGCCAGGCGAACGGTGATCGGACCCGCCGGACCTGCGCCTGCTGCGGGACCGGGGGAACGCGGACACGGCCAGCCCACCGGCGGATGCGACCGGCCGGCCCTTGTTCGGTGGCCACTCGATCAGGTCGACCGAAGGGCCTCTGTGGGCGCGAGGCGAGCGGCACCGATGACGACACCGGAGGTGCCACCCAGTGCCGAGATCAGGATCGCCTCGATGAGGAACTGGGCGGCTCCCTCTATCGCCTGGTTGGGCGGCGCTCCTGTGCCCTGTGCAGCCGCTCGAGCGAGCCTGATCGTCGTCGCGTTGCCTGTTCAGGCGAACGGATCCCGAACATTGATTCCCCGGAACTTGAGAAAATCCCGATCGTGGCTCCAGATCGTCGACACTCCATGCTGTCGCATCAACGCCACTATGTGCGCATCCGGCACGAGGTTGCCGCGTACGGGTACTCCACTGGTCACTTCCCGAAACATGTCCCAGAAGCCATCCGCCTCCCCACCCGTTCGGACATGGGGACGCGACACGAGATCATCGACGTTGGACAGCGCATCAGCTGCTGGCAGCGGCTTCTGAAAGATCGCCCGGTGGGTGGAGATCCGCAGGTAGCTGAGTGCGACCGGCCAGAACAGGTAGACCAGATCGGGCCCGGTGGCCAGCGCCTCTAGGAGTTCGATGGCCCGGTCGTGGAACGAACTCGACTCGTCCGACGCGTAGACGAGGACGTTCGTGTCGAGGGTAGTGGTCACGACTCGTCGAGCGCCTGCAGCAGTGCGTCCTTGTCCTCGATGTCGATCCGCGCCCCCATTGCCCTGGAGGTCCATCGAAGAGGCCGCGCAACCTCGTCGGTGGAATCGGTCTCAGCCAGGGCCCGCGCGAGGAGCTGATTCACCAGCTCGCTGAGCGACCTCCGCTCCTTGTGCTGGCGCTGCTTGAGCTGGCCCAACACAGAGGCATCGAGATTCACGGTTGTCCGTGGCATGCATCAGATGCTGGGCCAGGATGCATCTGATGTCAAGGCACATGAGCCGATGGTGCCACGCAGGGCCGCCGGTCTCACGAGGCATAGGTGACCACCGGGGGCGAGGCAGGAACTGCCTCGCCCCCCGGTATGGACCGAGTTGACACTATTGGGTGGGTGGTCGGAAGCTGTCCCAGAAAGCTGCGCTGACCCATTCGGCGGGCGACATCGTGACCATCGGCTGGCTGAAGGCGGCGGAGAAGTTGAGATAGGCGTTTATGCCGACGGCACCCGCACCGAAACCGGCTCCAAGTGCGTTGGACGCGCCAGTGAGAAACCCAGGGGCCCCAGCTGCCGTATTGAGCCAGGTGGTCGCATTGTAGGCGGTGTACGCGGCGGAGCCGGTCAGGTAGAGCGCCCCCGCCGCTACGGCCGTATCGGCAATACCGGAGGCGAATTGGGGGTTTGGCAGAGACCGCGGCGTGTTCCACCAGTCGCTGATGGCCTTGGCGGCGTCGCTGATCGCCTTGCCGACCTCGGCCTGCTGCTCAGGAGTGAGCATGGGGCCGTCTGCATTCCCCAGCGCCTCTCCCACCTTCTGGAGGTACGACGAGCCGCCTTCGCTGACCGGCTGCTGGTCCGTGTTGGAGTTCTCGAAGTCAAGGCCGGCGGCGTCGTTGAAGTCGACCTGGTTCTCGAAGTCGAGACCGGCGGTGTCGTTGAAGTCGACCTGGTTCTCGAAGTCGAGACCGGCGGTGTCGTTGAAGTCGACCTGGTTCTCGAAGTCGAGACCGGCGGTGTCATTGAAGTCGACCTGGTTCTCGAAGTCGAGACCGGCGGTGTCGTTGAAGTCGACCTGGTTCTCGAAGTCGAGACCGGCGGTGTCGTTGAAGTCGACCTGGTTTTCGAAGTCGAGGCCGGCGGCGTCGAAGTCGTCGTGGCCGGTCGGGTCCGTCCGCGACGTCGGGTTGCCGCGGGTGTACGCGTACCTGGACAGGCCCCAGAGGTTGTAGCCACCGCCGGGCACCGCGGTGTCCGCGCTGCTGAACTGGCCTGCTACCGGGTCGTAGTAGCGGGCCCGGTAGTAGTCGAGCCCTGTGGCGGCGTCGCCTCGCTGGCCCGTGAAGCCGTAGGTGGTGGGCATTGTGCCGTTCGCGTAGCGCAGCCCGCCGTACGGCGCGAAGAGCTGGCTCGCGACGGCGCTGCCGCCCGCGTTGAGGACCACGTTCGTGCTCCCCAGCCCATCCGAGGCCAGGTAGCTGACGGTCCCGTTGACCGCCATCGCGATCCGCCGGCCGCCCGCGTAGTAGTAGGTCTTCGTGGTGGTCGTGGCGCCCGAGGTGGTGACCTCCTCCAGGCCGCCCACGTAGACCGTGGTGGTGGTGGCGCCGGCCTGGGTGACCTGCAGTGCCACCCGCTGGCCCTGGCAGTCGTAGAGGTAGGCCACGGTGCTGCTCGGGCTGCTGGGTGCGCTCTGCCAGCTCGTCAGCTGGCCCTCTGGATCGTAAGCGAGCTGGGCCCCGGTTGGCGAGGCGCCGGCGCAGGTGCTGGCGGTGGTGGGGGCCCGGCAGGTCATGTCGCCGGCGGCATCGTAGCTCGCGGTGTAGCCGCTGCCCACCGCCGTGGCCGCGTGCACGTGAGCGCCGCTTCCGTACGAGTAGCTGCCCAGCGGGCCGGTCGCCATCCGGCCCAGGGTGTCGTAAGTGAAGCTCTGCGTGTACTGCGCCGCGGTCAGGGTCCCGGCCGGGACGGCCGTCCCCGTGCAGGGCGCAGTGCCCGTCGAGCCGGCCCAGGTCAGCCGGTTCTGCTCGTCGTAGCAGAAGGCCTGGTTGTCGGTGCCGCCGGGCAGGGTGGTGCTGGCGGTGGCCACGTTGCCCATGGCGTCGAAGGTGCGGGCCTGGTCGAACAGCGTCGCGGTGCCGGTGCCGTTGGTCACCTTGAGGTCGGTGGCCCGTCCCAGCAGGTCGTCGCTGGCGCTGTATCGGTACGCGGTCCCGTCCAGGGCGGCGCCGGTGATGTCCCCGAAGGCACCTCCGACCCCGGTGTAGGCGGCGCCGCTGAGCAGGGTGGTGGTGGTGGTCCCCTGCTGCGTGTTGACGCCCGACAGCCAGCCCTGGCCGGTGTAGGCGTTGCTCACCGTCTCTCCGTCCGGGTAGCGCCGGGTCAGCACGTTCCCGGCGTCGTCGTAGGTGAACTGCAGGGGGTAGCTGGCGGTGCCCACGGTGACCGTCTTGCTGGTCTGCTGGCCGCGAGCGTCGTAGGTGAAGCCGTAGCTCCCCGACAGCGGGCTGCCGGTGCCGCCCGAGAAGGTCTCGCCGGTGAGCCGGCCCACGCCGGCGCTGCCGCCCAGTGTGCTGTCGTAGCTGTAGGTGTGGAAGGCGCCGGTCGGGCTGTTGGCGGTGTTGTGCCAGAGCGGCCGGTTCAGTCCGTCGTAGCCGGCGAAGACGGTGCCCGCGGCGCCGCGGGCGTCCACCGACTGCACCAGGTTGCCGCTGGGGTCGTACGTGTAGGTCTCGGTGCCACGGTCGGGGTCGGTCATGCCGGTCTTGCGGCCGGCCATGTCGTACAGGACGGTCGTTCTGGTGGCGCCGTCCGGCTGCAGCACCTGGGTCAGGTCGCCGGCGAAGTCGCGTGTGTACTTCGTGGTGGCGTAGACCGCGTGGGTCGTCGCGGTGCTGCCGGTGTAGCGCTGCTCGTACGCAGTCCTGCCCATGGCGTCGACAAGCGCGCCACCCTGGTGGCCGTCGGCGTCCACGGTCAGCGTCTGCTCGTAGCAGGCAGCGTCGCCGGTGCCGGCGGCGTTGCAGGCCATCGAGTAGCTGGTGCTGCTCGTGTGCGAGAGAGCGTCGGTCGTGCTCTTCAGGCGGTCCAGCCCGTCGTACGTGTAGGTGATGCCGGCCTGGCTGCTGTCGGGGATGGAGTAGGCCGCCGCGCCCGGGGCCCCGGTGTAGGCGCTGACGAAGTAGGGCACGCTCTGGAAGGCCAGCCGCCGGGAGGCGTCGTAGAAGGAGTACGACACCACGTCCTGGCCGCCCGGCGCCGCGGTGCGGGCCTCGACCAGGTGGCCGAGCCCGTCGTAGAAGGAGCGCGAGGTCACCGTCGTGGTGCTGTTCAGGCGCTTGGTCTTATCGACCTCAACACACGGCGCCTGCGCGTTCGTGCCCGAGCACCAGAACGTGTAGGCCATGCCCAGGGTGCTGAGGCCGGCCGCTTCGCCGGGCAACGTCTGCCCGGTCGGACGGCCCAGGGCGTCGTAGCCGAACATCGTCGTCTGGCCGTTGGCGTCCGTGGCGGAGACAGGCCAGAGGCCGAAGCCGCCCGTGGGGGTGCCGGCGAGGGGTGCCTGGTAGCCGGTCGTCGTCGTCTGGTTGAGCGCGTTCGTGAGCGAGGTCGGCAGCGTGCCGAAGGTCCCGTCAAACGCGGCACAAGAGCTGAACGTCCCAGTGCCCACCGTGCAGCCCAGGTGCGCGGAGTTGCCGCCCAGGGCGTCGGCGTCGTCGGTGGTCAGCAGGTTGCCGAGGGCGTCGTAGGTGTGCGTGACGCTGATCTGGCCGCTGGGCGCGAAGCCGTTGGCCGCGCTGCCGCACCCGGTGTAGACGTCCGACCTCGTCAGCTCGCCGAGCGTGAGGGCCGGGGTCTGGCCCTGGGTGTTGGCCTGGCCGTCGTAGCTCGCGTAGCGGCACTGGTAGCGACTGCCGGCCGTGTCCTCGACGTCCCCGAACGCGGGGAAGTCGATCAGGTAGGTGCCGGTCGCCGAGGTCGGAGTCGCGGTGACGCTGTCGTTCCAGCCGTACGCCGCCTTCCGGACGATGGTCGTCGGGCTGCCGGTGCCACCCCCGTCATTGCTGGTCTGGCTCTTGCTGGTGACCCGGCCTAAGGCGTCGTACGCGTTGCTGGTTGTCAGGTGCGGCGCGGAGGCCTGGCTGCCACCGTCTGTCCGGTAGGTGTCCACCTGGGACGGCGCGATGTCGCAGAGCGCCACCGAGTTCCCGATGTCCAGCTCGCTGATCAGCTGCCCCGCCATGTCCCCAGTGACCCCGCTCGACGGACACAGGGTCTGGTACTGCGTCGTCACGACTTGGGCCAGGGAGCCGTCCGTGTTGAGGCGATCGAGTTCGATCTCACGGCCGTGGTCGGCGTTGGCCGGGTTCCACCAGGGCGAGGTCGGGCAGGGCGTGGGATTGGTCGGGGCCGGGGTACACATCCCCGTGAAGATGGGGTCGTTGGGGTTGAAGACGCCCACGCCCAGTGTCTGCGGGTAGTGATGGACCTCGGAGGAGCCGTCGGGCTTGGTCACCGTGGCCGTGGCGAAGCCCATGAACCGCTCGTTGTAGAAGTCGAGCACGTCGTAGTCGAACATGTCGCCCCAGTAGGAGTCGGCCGCCGCCATCACGTAGGCGTAGGAGTAGGTCCCCGTCACCGGCGTGCTGGTCTGCGCGCCGCCCTGGCCGGCCTGGCTCTGCCGCACCACGCTCTCGGTCTGCTGAGTGAGCACGATCCGGCTCCAGGCCTGGTAGTCGGCGACGTCGCACGGAGAGATGGACTGGTTGCTCCCGTTGCAGGCGAAGGGGTCGAGCAGGCTGGAACCGGGCGGCACCCCCCCGGGCCCGGAGTTGTCGCGCGCGTTCTGCCAGCTGAAGGTCTGGGCCAGCCCCATACCGTTGCTGGCCGAGCTCAGGTAGTAGCTGTTGCCCTCGTAGCTCTGGCTCCAGAGGTTGCAGCCGAGACCGAAGGTCTGGCCGGCGTTCCACGATGGCCCGCAATTGGTGGCCGGCAGCGGTGGGTAGACAGGGTCCTCGTAGTACTGCGTCTGCCGGCTGTAGCCGAAGCTCCGGCTGGGCAGCGCCGTGGTCCCGTCCGCCCCCAACTCGGTCAGCCTGGTCAGGTTCAGCCTGCCAGCCGTCGACTCCGCCGTGCCTCCGAAGGGGTCGGTGATCGTGGTCGGCGGCGACTGGTCGTAGGCCAGCTGGTAGTCGCGCAGGGTATTCCAGGCGGCGCTCCCGCTGCTGCGGACCTGGACCAGGGCATCGTTGAGCACGAAGGTGCTCTCCACCGTCGGCGCCGTCACCCCGCCGCCGGCCGACAGGTCGACGGGGTCGTCGCAGCGCTGGTTGCCGCTGGCCGCGCAGGCGCTGCCCGACACGTGTGCCACCGAGTGCGACGCCGCGAAGCTCACCCGCATCAGCGGCGCCCAGGCCGCCCCGGTGCACGCCGCCTGGGCGTTGTGACAGTCTGGCGAGTCGTACTCCACGGTCGCCATCACTGCATCGCGCGGATAGCTGATGCCGCCGAAGCCGGTCTCGGTGTCGGTCTGGTAGGTGATGTGGACCTGGTTGCCCCGAGGGTCGGTGATCAGGTCCGGCAGCCAGCTGCTGATGTAGTCGAGCCCGGCGTTGAGCCCGATCGGCTCCGGGTAGAACTGGAGCGAGTCAGGCGTGCAGCCAAACTCCTCCATGATCCCGCTGGGAAGGAAGACCCGAAAGCAGGGCGGGATCGCCGCCTGTCCGGGCAGGGCGTTGGGACCGGTGTACGAGATGACCTTGGTGTGCGTCTCGGGAGCGGTGTGCCAGGTGTTGGGACTGGGCGTGATCGCGGTCCCGTTGAAGTCGTCGTTGTAGGTGCTGACGTTGAAGTTGGGCGGGATCAGCTCGGCCTTGGTGCCGAACCCGTCCACCAGCTGCCAGACGTCGTTCCACGCCGGCGTGGGGCAGTTGACCGAGCAGCCCATCGCGACGTCGCGTTCGGCCCAGCTGATGGCGCCCAGGGAGAGGTGCCACCCCTCCCCCACCCAGGACGCCGCCCCCTGCACGTTGTGCTGGTCGCTCACCGAGGCGCTGTCGTAGTCCAGCGCCAGCGGCGGCGTCAGGCCGCCCGGCCCGGCCGGCAGCGCCAGCGGCTGACGAAGGACGAGGGCGCCCGCGCTCGGGTTGGTCTCGAATAGGTCCGGGGCCCCGAAGGTCGCCACCGGCACGCTGCTGTTGAAGGTGACCGCGGCGGCCGCCGCGACGGTCAGCGCGCCCATCGAAAGCGTCTGGGCGCCGGCATTCACCGTCAGCTTCTGCGTCGAAGTGGGGCCCAGCTTGCGGGAAGAGGCCGGGGTCCGGGCGACGCCCAGCGGCGCGCCAGCCGCCAATCCCGTGCTCGGCATGGACGTCGCCGGACCGGCGGCGGGAGTGCCGGCCACGCCCGCCGCGGCCGGGTCCGGGTCGAACCACGCCGGCAGCGGCGGGTTGACCACCGCCGTCGCGTGGCTGAGGTCGAGCGCGCTCCCGTGGGCCCCGTAGTGCAGCTTGAGGCCCACCGGCAGGCGCAGTCCCTGCTTGGCCAGCTGGCCCCTGGAGTCCAGCACCTGGACCAGGAAGGTCCCGAACGTGAAGTGCCCGGAACCCCCGGCGCTGCCGCCCGACGCCGGCAGGACCCGGCGCACCATCAGGCTCATCTGCCCGCCCGCCGCCCACACGTCGGCCGCGCTCACCGCCCCGGCCGGCACGTCCAGCTCCAGGGCCGAGTCACTGCTGGCGATGTGGCCCGGCTTCGACGGATCGAGCGCTACCGTCGCCGGCTGCATGGCAGATTGGACCATGGGCGCTGCGTGATGGTGATCTGCCCCCCTTTGGCTCGCCGGCGCCCGCATCGGCTTGGCCGCCGGCGCCGGCTTTACGGACGCGGCGCGCGTGGTCGGGTCGAAACGGTTCGGCGTAGACAGGTTGGCGGAGAGGTTCGCGGTGGCCGGGCTTGCGGCAAAAGCGACACCAGGAACCGTGCCCTGCACCGCGAGTGTGCAAAGCGACAGCACGAGCCCCATGCCCAGGCCCCTCATCTCACGGCGCCGGATGCGCCCGTTCGGCAGACCTACCCTCACACGCCATCGAATGCGCTCCCGGCTCGATCCGAACATCTAGCCCCCTCCTCACGACCGATCGACCCGACCGTCATCCGGAGCGTATTCGCGATCGATCTTGGAGTCATCGGCCGCCAGCCCGATTTTGGCCTCGTCATTTCCGACGACATCCGGGCGGCGTCCCTCGTCGCCGGTGAGGAGGGCGCCATCGTCTTCCGGCGGCATCGGGCGCCAGGCGGCGCGAGATCACGGTTCGCGTTATCGGGTGGCAGCCCTAGACTCAGCGTTCATGGGGGGAGCAGATCGGTCGATCCACAATCCTGGTGTCCAGGACGCCAGGCGAAACCCGGCACACGGAGCCGCACACGAATCGGGACTCGCTGCCGCATTGGGGGGCTGGGTGACACCCCGCCTCTACGATTGGGGTCTGGCCCTTGGGCTGACAGCGCTGGCTGAGACGCAGCTCGTCGTATTCGGGCGCTGCTGTGGTGGGGTGCAGGTGACGTACGCGGGCTTCCTCCTGACCCTAGCAGAGACCCTTCCGGTTGCCTGGCGACGGCGCTTCCCGGTTGTCGTCCTCCTCTTCTCGGGCTCCGCCGCCGCGGCCCAGGTGCTGCTTCGAAGTCCGGTTACCGATTTCGGCAGGTTTGGCGTGCTGGTCGCCATGTATACGGTTGCGGCGGAGTCACGGCAGACGCTGGCCATCCTCATGGCAGCGATGACGCCGCTGGGTATCCTGGGGGCCAGAGCCCTCGACCCGTCGACGCCGCCATACGAGCTCATGATCGTCTACGCACAGGTGAGCGGGGCCTGGCTGCTGGGCGAGATGGTGCGGTATCGGCGCCGACAGATGGCGGCCCGAGCGGCGCAGGTCCAGCGTGAGAATGAATCCCAAGCACACCAGGCGGCGGCCGCCGAGCGCAGCCGCATGTCGCGAGAGCTGCACGACGTCCTGGCGCACAGCCTGAGCTTGATCTCGATCCAGGCCGGCGCCGCTCGGAGCGTCATGGACACGGCGCCCGAGAGGGTCAGGGCTTGCCTGCTCTCGATCGAGATGGTCAGTGCGGAAGCGTGGGCCGAGACCCGTCAGTTCCTCGACGACGCAGGCTCGGAGCGCGAAAGTACCGTCGCCTCGCTCTCGCGTCCACGCCTCGAGCAACTCACGGGCTTGATCCGACGATTGGAGGGCGCAGGGCTGTCGGTTGACCTGCTGGTCAGCGGTCAGGTCAGGCCGCTGTCAGCCGATGCCGACCTCTGCGCATACCGGATAGTCCAGGAGTCCCTGACGAACGCGCTCAGACATGCACGCCCCAGCCGTACGCTGGTCTCGGTCCGCTATTCCGAGAGCCACGTCGAGTTGGAGATCGCCAGCGAAGGCACCCGGCTGCGCGGGAGTCCGATGGTGGGTGGCCGTCAGCTCGGGCTGTCGGGCATGCACGACCGTGTACGTGCGATCGGCGGTCAGCTGTCGGTGGACCAAGGTGCCGGTCACTTCACGGTGAGGGCGCGCGTGCCGCTGGAGGCCGCAACCCGATGATCCGGGTCCTTATCGTCGACGACCATGGCCTCGCCCGTGCCGGTCTCAGCATGATCCTGGAGGCGCAGGCGGACATCGAGGTGGTTGGCGTGGCAACCGACGGCGCCGAGGCGGTGAAGGCAGCCCGCCAACTGGTGGTTGACGTGGCGCTGATGGACATCCAGATGGCCGGCGTCAGCGGCCTCGAGGCCGCACGCCAGTTGGTCGCGATGCCCTTACAACGCCCGGTGCGAGTGCTCATCGTCACGGCGTTCGATCTTGACGAATACATCGACGAGGCGCTGGTTATCGGAGTCAGCGGCTTCATCGTGAAGTCGGCCTCCCCGGAAGAGCTTGTGGCCGCCGTTCGAGCCGTGGCCGCGGGCGAGGCGTACCTCGGCCCGTCGGTGACTCGCCGTGTCATGCAGGCATTCGCGCGCCGGGGGATCAAGCTCGCGGACGAGCTGTCGCAGCTCAGCTTACTGACCGGACGGGAGCTCGATGTGCTTCGATGCCTCGCCCGTGGGCTCTCCAACCGGGAGATCGCCCGGGAGCTGAGCATCAGCGAGACCACCGTCCGAACCCACGTCGGACACGTACTGGCGAAGCTGGACCTGAGGGATCGAATCCACGCGGTGGTGCGCGCCCACGAGATGGGCGTCCTGGACGCAACCGTTCCAGCGGCTTCGACTCGCGGCGCCGGGCGTGACAGTCACCAAGCGAGATCGACCGGCGGCACCAGCTCATAAGGAGTGCGACGGCTCCGGCACAGCCGGGGGCAGCCGGCGTGAACCCGGAATTGCCGTAGGGAAATGACGACGCTACCGCGTGGCTCGTCGCCGCGGGATCGGGCGATCGACCTGCCCTTGCACTTTGCCAGCACCACGCTGCCGAGCGCCGAGATGGACCTGCGACGACTGCGCTCTCCAGACGGCCATGGACTGTATGCCAGCGCGGGCGACCTTTACGCCGATGCCGTGTTCGGCCGCGACTCGATCGAGGCGGCCGAGGACATGCTCCATATCCGGCCGGATGTGGCCAGGGAGGTCATCCTGACGCTGGCTCGCCTGCAAGGTACGGCCGACGTTCCCTCGGGGCCAAACAGCAGCGAAGAGGAGCGCGGCAGGATCCATCACGAGCATCGACAACTCAACGTTGACGGGCGCCACATCTCCCCGCGCTCTGAGGAGCTGCTCCGCCTGCTGTCCCAGCTGTGGGGCGGCGACGGGGAATCGATGACGTACTACGGCAGCGTCGACGCAACACCCCTCTACGTCCGGCTGGTCGCCAGGTTCTGTGAGCGGTACGGGACCTCGATCCTCGACGAGCCGACCGTCGACAAGGACGGGCGGGACAGCACAGTCCGAGCGAGCGCCCTCCTCGCAGTCGAGTGGCTGGAGCGAAAGCTGGAGGAGTCGTCCCTCGACCTGGTCGAGTTCCGGCACCGCAACCCGCGGGGTATCCCCTTCCAGGTGTGGAAGGACTCGGGAACCTCATACGTACATCGGAACGGCGAGCTCGCCAACTGGGAGGACCCGATTGCTGCCGTCGAGGTCCAGGGATACACGTTCGACGCCCTCCTCGGCGCCGCCCAGACGCTTGGTCGCGACCTGGGGAGCCATGCGTCCCGCTGGCGTGAGGAGGCGTACCGTCTGCGGGCCCGCATCCTGGAGCACTTCTGGATGGGGCGCGACCGCTACTTCGCCATGGGAATCGATCGCGACCTCCTGGGTCGGACCACGCAGATCGACAGCATCGCCTCCAACGGCGCGCTGTTGCTGGACACGTGCCTCTTCGATGCGCTCCCCGACACCGAGCGGTACCTCCAGGGCGTGGTCGAACGGATCTGCGGCCCGGAGTTCCTCACCGAGGTCGGGATCCGGTGCCGCTCCTTGACCGACGATGGTCTGGTTGACTTCCAGGACTACCACGGGACATGGGCGGTCTGGCTCAAGGAGGGGTACGACATCGCCAAAGGCCTCCGTCGACAGGGGTTTCTGCGCCTCGCCGACCAGGTCTGCATCAGGCTCCTCAACGGGGTGGTCGTGGCTCGGGAACATGCGGAGTTCCTATACGTGAGCCCCGACCAGCGCGTGCACTATGACTTTCGCGGTCGGGATCATACGGGCCGCCGGGCGACGGAGATCCTGGGCACCAACGTCCCGGAGGAGACGCAGGCATGGAGCGTGTCCGCGATTCTCGCGATAAAGTGGCGCTTCGGCGCCGTCCGGGCCACGGACGACCTGCCGCCTCGTTCCGATGGCTGGCGGAGAGAGCTGGAGGACGAGCTGCTGATGGGGATGCCTCATGCTCATTTTCTCCGCGGCAGGGTCGATCGCGAGGCCGTCTACGCCGGTCGTGGTGACTTCACGATCAATCTGGCCGCCGGGATTGAACGTGACCGCGCCGCTCGTGAGGCAAGACGCGGCCGCCCGGAGTCGCGCCGACCGTCGCCGTAGCCCACCAGAGGGAGGAGGCGCGCTATAAGGCCGTCCTGGAGAGCGGCCTGCCGGAAAAGTTGGAGACAAGCGGTCGATTACGCGCGGGCCTGACACCGTCCGAGGCCGTCGCAGTGCTCTGGGCCATGACGGGCGCGGACCTTTACAACAAACTCGTGTTCGAGCGGGGATGGACGGCGGACAGATATGAGGAGTGGCTTGCGGACGCGATGATGAGAGCGGTTCTGGAAACGCAGCGGCGAAAGCAGCCTGGCCGGCTCCGGCCGGACGCCTGATGCTCCGAGCGAGACGAATCCGCTCGACGGAGTCGGCTGGCTGACCTCACCCTGGCCTTTCCCTCGTTGTGCAACTCAGCAGCCCATCGACCTAACGGCCCTGCACTCCAGGCCGGCCCTGGACCCTCGTGGCCACGTGGGTCCAGGGACTTCCCGAAAGGTTCGACTCCCGCTTGGTGGACCCGATGGCACAGCATAAGAACCGGGCCGCAGAGTTCCGCGCCCTGCCGCTCAACCTGACCGTGACCGCTGAGGCGTTGGGACAGCGGTCCCCGCAGGACGTGTGTAAATCCGGATCCTGACGTCGCCGTCGGCCCGATTGCCGTGGGCAACTGGAGCGAGCAAGGCACATTTCGAGAGCCATCGAAGTGACCGGCCACGGTTCGCCATACCATCTGTCCATGGCCTTCCCCGACCTCGCCCCCATCGGGGCTCTTATCGCAGACCCGACCAGGGCTACCATGCTTGCCGAACTCCTCGACGGCCACGTGCTCACAGCCGGCGAGCTGGCCGCGCGCACCGGCGTGACTGCGCAGACGGCAAGCTGGCACCTGTCGAAGCTGGTCGAAGGCGGCCTCCTCGCAGTGGTGAGCCAGGGCCGGCACCGCTACCACAGGCTGGCCGGCCCCCACATCGCCGAGGCACTGGAAGGCCTCGGGGGGCTGGCGCCGATGCCGAAGGCGCGCGGCAGGTTCGAGCGGGAGGTGCTGAGCGGTCTGCGCTTCGCCCGCTCCTGCTACGGGCACCTGGCGGGCCGATTGGCCGTGGCAATGCGCGACCGGTTCCTGGCGATGGGACTGATCGTGCCCGTCGGCATCGAGCACGAGGTGACGCCGGCGGGCGAGAGCTGGTTCGGACGCATCGGGGTGGACGTAGAGGCTGCCAGGGCCTCCCGGCGGTCATTCGCCCGAGCGTGCCTGGACTGGAGCGAGCGGCGGCCCCACCTGGCCGGCGCCCTGGGCGACGCCCTGCTGGCGGCGCTGGTCGAGCGCGGGTGGATCTTGTGCCACAGCGGCGAGCGAGCCGTCGAGCTCACCCAGGCCGGCCGCCGGTGGGTCACCAGTTCGGTCGGCCTCGAGCTGAGCGACGATCAGCCGCCGGCCTCGAGCTCGGCCAGCTCAATAGCCTGACGTGGAGGAACTGGCCATGCTGAACAGGACGCGCATCATGCCTGTCGACGTCGAAACGCTGCCGGACGACCTGCGCGAAGTGCTCGAGCACCAACGCAAGCTCCATGGCGCGCCGCTCTATCCGTACCTGTTCTATGCGCGCAACCCAGCGCACTTCCGCGCTGCGCATGCGATGTGGACCACCCTCCAACAAGAGACAAGGCGCGTGCCCGGTACGCTTCGGACGCTGCTCAACCGTCGCGTCGCCTCGTGGAACAAGTGCCCGTTTTGACAGGACTCCAATGCTGCCGTGAGCAGCAGACTCGGCACCTCGACGGAGAAGATCGACGCGCTCAACGACTACGCGGAGAGCGCTTTCTACGGCGACGCGGAGAAGGTGGCTCTTGAATACGCCAACGCGATCACTGACACCAGTTGCGACGTCGACGACGAGCTGTTCGCGCGCCTGCAACAACACTACGATGACGATGCCATCGCGGAGCTGACGATGATCATCGCGTGGGAGAATGCGTCCTCGCGCTTCAACCGGGCTTTCCGCGTCCCATCGCAAGGGTTCTGGAAGCGATAGCCGGTCTGCCGTCGTGGATCGCCCGAGGAAAAGTGGCGAACCCTTGACGGCCCATGCCTGACCGCACATCGTTGATCGCTTTGGGGGGAGCATCGCGCCCCGTCAGATGAACGTTTCGGGCCCGGCGGTTTGCACCTCCTCCGATGAGGGGGCGGTTCGACACCTGTTCCGATTGGTGGACCCAGCGGTACAGCATACGAACGCGCCGCTGAGATCGACGGAGTGGCCGTCGTCCTCGCGACGAGCCGCTGATCAGCTCACGGCTCTCCCCTGACACCACTCGCGCCCCTGGCCGCGAACGCCTCGGCGATTCGTCTGGCAGCGCCGGCCTTCGTCTCCGCCTCGTGGATCCGGTCGCGCAGCTGGTCCGGCCGCAGCCGTGTCGCTGGCAGGCGAGTTCCGGCGCCGCCACCTCGACCCGCCTGGCGACCTCCAGCCGGTCTCTACCGAACGGCACTACGCAAACCGGGACGCCGTGCACGAGTGCCTTCTGGGTCGCTCCCATGCCGCCGTGGGTCATGGCGCACACGGCCCGCTCCAGCAGAGGCCCGTGCGGGACGAACCGCTGCAACCGCGCGGCGCCCACCTCCGCGCGAACTCGGTTCAGCGGCGGCAGGAACGCCTTCTTCACGACGCCAAGGACCAGCGGGCGAACCAGGCGATCGCGAAGGCGGCCGAGCAGGCCGCGGGCCGGCGCCAGTCCGGTTAGGAAGGGCGGCGCGTCCCGCGAGCTGAGCGCCATCGGGTAGGGGCAGAAGGCCACCCATTGCCGCCCCAGGCCTCGGCGGAAGCCACACTCTCCATCAGCGCCACCTGCGAGGCCAGCGTGCAGCACCGACACCTGGTGCCCGCGGCGCCGGAGCTCATCGACGATCGGGGGTGACCGGGAAGAGGTGCCCGCGCGCGGGCGATGTGTAGACGAGGAAGCGAGGCATCAGGTTCCCTCCAGAAGTGGCTCGAGAAGCTCGACGAGCGCGAACTCCGTCTGACTTCGACTCAGCCCCGCCGACGGGCGGAGCAGCATCAAGGTGTAGAGGTCGCAGACCGCGTCGTGCTGCCGGCGAACTCGCGCCTCCTCCCGCTCGCCCGCAGCCCCGAGCAGGCCGTCGCGGCCCGCGTTGCCGTCTTGAACACCCTGTCCACCTCGCGGAGAGCGTCCGGGTCATGACCATCAGGCACCTCGACGATGACCTCGTCGACGCCGGCATCGAGGAAGGCGCCGACCTGGCTCCCGACCTGCTCGTGCGTGCCCACGAACGCTGGTCTCTGCGGCAGCCCACGAGCGGCGCGGTACGCATCCCATGCCTGCCGCGCCTCGGCCTCACTGGGAGCCACGATCAACATGCCCTTGTACGTGACGGTGATGTCGCGCCGGTCGCGGCCCACCGCCGCGCAGTGCCGGTCCAGCACCTCCAGCTTGTGGGGGATGCTGGACAGGTCGTCCCCGGACGGGCCCGAGAGGTTGCACATGTCCGCGTAGCGGGCAACGCGCTCGCCCGAGCCGCCGACCATGATCGGTAGCGGCCCGAACGGGGCCGGAGCGTTGGGCGGCCCGTCTCCACGCAGCATGGCGCGCGTCAGGCGCAGCGCGTCCTCCAACCGGTCGATGCGCTCACCCAACGGCGGGAACGGGATGCCGTAGGCGTGGTGCTCGACCTCAGTTCGCGGATGGCCGGCGCCGATGCCCAGCACCGCCCAGCCCCCAGAGAGGACGTCCAGGGTGGTCACCATCTTGACCAGGAGTGCAGGATGGCGGAACGTCGCCGAGGCGACCAGGAGTCCGAGGCGGAGCCTGGAGGTGGACACGGCCGCGGCGGCCAGCAGCATCATCGACTCGGGCCGGGACGCGCCCGGCCCCTCCGGGCCGAGATGATGGAGGTGATCCGGCAGCCAGAGGGGGTCGAAGGCTTCCGAGTCCTCCAGGGCCTGGCATACCGCTGTCAGGCGGGGCAGCAGCTGATCGCCCGCCCAGGCCGGATCCGAGAAGTCGGTGAGGTGTAGTCCGAAGCGTGTTCTTGCCATGCCGTCACCGTGCGCCGCCCACCGGTCACGCACCATCCCGGAAAACTGGCGGTGCGCCGGACCCTCGGGCGGCGCAGCATGGTGTGAGGATGACCATGTCCACGGCGGCGGCGCGGACGCTCCGGGAGCTGGAGCGGCTGTCGGTGAGCGGCTTCGACTCACATGCCTTCCGCCGCGCCGCGCTGCACCGGATTCGGCGGCTGGTGCCGATCGACGCTGCCTGGTTCGCGACGGCCGACCCGACCACCCCGCTGTTCACCAGCGCGGTGGCGGACGACGTGCTGCGACCCCACGCCGCGCACTTTCTCCGAAACGAGTTCCTGGCCGAAGACGTGAACCAGTTCCGGAGCCTAGTGCGGCCCGGCGTGATCGTCGGCACGCTCGATGGCCAGACGGATGGACAACTGCACCGGAGCCCGCGCTTCCGGGACATCCTGGAGCCGCTGGCGCTGGGCGACGAGCTCCGGGTCGCGCTCGTCGAGGGTGGCCGCTGCTGGGGCTTCCTGTGTCTGCACCGCGGCCTCGGCCGCGGCTTCGCGGCAGGGGAGGTGGGATTCCTGCGCCGGGCGAGCCGACACCTCGCCCTCGGTCTGCGAGCCGGGCTGCTGCTCGAGTCGGTCTCGACGGGTCCGGAACTCGATGGCCCCGGCCTGCTGGTGCTCGCGGCCGATCTCTCGTTGGTGAGCGCCACCGCGTCCGCCGAGCTGCTGCTGGCCGAGGCGGCCGACGAGTACTGGGGCAGACAGGCGGAGCTTCCGGGCGCTGTCTACGGCGTCGTCGGCGGGCTGCTGGCAGGCGAGCGGTCGGATCGGCTCGCGACGGCGCCGCAGCCGCAAACACGGATGCGCACCGCGACCGGCCGCTGGCTCACGCTCCACGCCACCTGGCTGAATGCTTCCAGTGACGGACTCGAGCGGCAGATCGCGGTCGTGCTCGAAGCATCGCCGCCCGTGCGGGTCTGGCCGCTGGTGAGCGCCGCCCACCAGCTCTCACCCAGGGAGAGCGACGTTACGCTTCTGGTCGCCCGCGGCTTCTCCACCAGCGAGATCGGGCAGTCGCTGCGTATCACCGAGCACACGGTCCAGGATCACCTGAAGGCGGTCTTCGACAAGTTCGGCGTCCGCAGCCGCGGTCAGCTCTTGGCCGCGATATTCGGCAGTCACTACCTGCCGCTCATGCAAGACTCCAGCCACTGACCGCAGCCGGTCACGGCCGGTCTGCTGCGGGGTCGGATCAGTGCTCGACCCAAGCGCCGTTGGGTGCGCACGTCCGCGGCTGAGTCAACGTCCGGGGGGTGGCCGGCTGCTGGCGGGCTCGCGGCTCGGAGCGCGAGCGGCGTGGCGAGGATGTCCATCTCCGCCTGTCGCAGTACCTCGACCAGCTTGGGGTAGCGATTCTCGAAGAGTCGAGAGATCCGCTCCGCGGCATGCTGAGCGCTGGCCAGGTCGGGCTGGCGAAGATGGTCCGCAAGGTGGCGGGGACCACAGCCTGATATCAAGCGCCTCGCCGTATGCGGTCCTCATGCTGGATAGCGATCTTCGGATCGTCTATGCCAATCCGGCCTTCTGCAGGCTGTTCGGCTATCCGGTCGGCCGTTTGCTGGGGCAGCACGCTCTCATGCTCGCTCCCGAGCGGCGCCAGCAAACTGCCCTCAAATACTGGGCCGACGTTCGGAATGGCAGGTCCGAGCCGCTGCTTGGCATCGGCTTCCGGGCCAATGGTTCCGAGCTGGAGATCGAGGTGTCGGGCACCGTGTTGGACCTCCAGGGCAAGCGGTTCCTCGTCTTCGCGGCCCGAGACGTGACGGAGCGACAGCGGCAGGGCAGGCAGGCGGCGGCGCTAGCCCAAGCCGCTACCAGCGTCGCCACGAGTGACTCGATCGAGGCAGTCCTCGAGGCCATCAGCGAATGCGCGCTTGCCGGCACGCGCGCGCTCGCTAAGAGCGACTGGCCCTATCAGCCGTACTCGCGGCCGGAGGTGCTAGACGAGGCGAAGTGGCCGGTGATCGCCGATCGCGCGAGATGCCGTACTGGAAGGTATGGCGCTGTCCCACCAACACACGCAAGGGCGCTGCGCCGAGCTGCGACCTGCGGAAGGTACCGTAAGTCCGGCTCAGGGCCGATCCTCGAAGACGGGCTGTGATCAGCCGCCGCCCATGCTCCTTTGCATCCTCTACGCCTGCCTCCGGCTCCTCGCCTTCCTGGTGGATGAGCATGAGAGCGACGAAGAACTGAGGGCCCAGATCAACGCCGTGCTGGCCAGCGAAGCGACGCGGACAGTTGATGATGTGGCCGAGGACGAGGCACTAGAAGCATGGCTCAACAAGGCAGGGCGCCGCGCCTGGGATTCGGTCGAGCGGAAGGAGTAGCGATCCGCCGAGGCGAGGTCTGGTGGTGTGACCTCGGGCCGCTGCTCGGATCTCCGCGGGCTGGGCGGCGACCGGTCCTCGTGGTCTCCGCAGACGGCTTCAACGCATCGAATCTTGGAACCGTGGTTGCCGCACCTCTGACGACGAACGTCGATCGGGCCAAGCGTCCCGCGAACGTCCTGATCGAACAAGGCACTGCCGGCCTTACTCGGGACTCCGTCGTCATGGTGAGCCACCTTCGGACGGTCGACAAGGCAACGCTGGTTGAAAAATGCGGCCGGCTTTCACGCTCACGGATGGCGCAGGTGGACGCAGGTCTGCGGCGAGTTCTCGATCTGCCCGCATAAGCAAGCTAAGCGTGGCACTGAGTGGGGGACGGGCGTTCTCGGCACGGTGGTACGTATTGGGTCGTCGAGGTTCGGTACCGGCTGACGAGATAGCCGCACCACGCTCGCTCCGGGCCAAGCGGACGCCTAGCCTCATGGCCTTCGAAGCTACCTGGACTTTTAGCCGAACATCTGTTCTGGAGCGGGAGACGGGCCTCGAACCCGCTACCTCAACCTTGGCAATAAAGCCTTCAGGGATCGTATTCAGGTGTCGCTGGATGCCCCCTTATGAGTGCTTTATTCGGCTTTATTCAGAACATCTTGAGTTCCTTCCGAGTGCGGTTGCGGTGGGCCACGGCGGCATAGTAGACGAGGCGCGGACCTCGTAGATGTCAACAGCAATCTCCAAGCAGACCCTGCCCGGTGACCAACTTGGCGGCTCGCCCCTCCTGTGTCGGTACGCGCCATCCATCCATGAGGCGTTCTAACGCGGAACCCTGCCATTCCCCTACATCGGTCCCAGCCTGGAGCTTGACTAGGTGGCAGCCAGCGCCGGTGCTCCCTCCGCTGCAGACGGCAGATGCGTCGAAGCTGAGCCGGGCGTAACGTCACCAGGCGTTGGGACCTCAGCCAAGGAAGGATATTTCCATGAACACACTTGCGGGCAAGGTTGCAGTCGTCACCGGGGCCTCGAAAGGAATCGGCGCAGGGATCGCGAAGGGCCTGGGGGCCGCGGGCGCTGCGGTCGTGGTGAACTACGCCTCCAGCAAGGAGGGCGCGGATCGCGTTGTTGCAGAGATCACCAGCCAGGGCGGCAAGGCGATCGCAGTGCAGGGCGACGTCTCAAAGGCGGCCGATGTAAAGCGCCTGTTCGAGGAAACGAGAAAGGCCTTCGGATCGCTGGATGTGCTGGTGAACAATGCCGGCGTGTACGACCTCAAACCTCTCGAAGAAGTGACGGAGACGGAGTTTCATCGGGAGTTCAATACCAATGTTCTCGGTCTGATTCTGGCGACGCAAGAGGCGGTGAGGCACTTTGGTGCAGAGGGCGGAAGCATCATCAATGTCGGTTCCGGCGCGAGTGAGTCGACGCCGCCGCAGTCAGTGGTCTACACGGCAACCAAAGGCGCCGTGGATGCGATTACGGGTGTGCTGGCGAAGGAGCTCGGGCCGAAGAAGATCCGCGTGAACTCGATCAATCCGGGCGTGGTCGAGACTGAAGGGACTCATGCAACCGGGTTTATTGGAAGTGGTCTCGAGAAGCAACTACTGAGCGAGACGCCACTGGGAAGATTGGGCCAGCCTGCGGATATTGCGCCCGTGGCGGTGTTCCTGGCGTCCGAGGACTCCGAATGGCTGACGGGCGACATCCTTTTGGCGTCCGGCGGACTGCGCTAGCGACCGTCAACCATGACGTGCCGCCCGGCGCGAAGCAGGGGGTATGGTACCGATCCAGATCCGCATAGTCAGACAGTGCCCATCGCATCGAGTCACCGACGAGCTAGTGTGATGTTTCACAGATTCGGAGATATATCGGCGAATCCGAGGTGAAGTCCTCCTTCAACGTCGGAAAACTACAAGACCAGCGGGTGCTGGTGACCGGCGCAACCACCGGAATAGGCCGGGAAACCGCCACGCTGTTCGCGCGCCGTGGCGCGACCGTGGTCATCACCGGGCGCGACACCGAACGAGGAGCGCAGACCGTCGCGGCGATCGAGGCCGAGGGTGGACACGCCGAGTTCATCGCCGCCGACCTGAACGACATCGAATCTGTGCGACGCCTGGCCGAACAGGCCGGTGAGGTCGACGTGCTGGTGAACAACGCGGCCGCGCACCATTACGCTCCGACACTGGACCAGGACGTCGACTCGTTCGACATGACGTTCGACGTCACCGTTAGGGCGCCGTTCTTCCTCACCGCGGCGCTGCTGCCAAAAATGATCGCCCGCGGATCGGGTGTCATCGTCAACATCTCCGGCGCGTTGGCTTCGTCAGGCGACGTAGGCGGCGCGGTGGTCTCCGCCGCCGCCAAGGCGGCACTCGAATCATTCACCCGGTCCTGGGCCGTCGCCTTCGGCGCCCACGGCATTCGTGTTAACACCATCGCGCCCGGGTCCACCCGCACCGACTCGGTCATCGCTACGCTCGGCGACAGGTTGGAGCAGCTGGGCTCCGCGACACCGTTGGGCCGGACCGCTCACCCAAGCGAGATCGCCGAGGCAATCGTTTTCCTCGCATCGCCACAAGCGAGCTACATCACCGGCGCGACCATGATGGTGGACGGCGGCTACACCGCGATATGACCAATGCTTGCGCGAGTGTTGCTCGCTCAGCCCACCGGCGGCGCGAGCTTCACCGCGACGAAGAGTAACGCCGAGGCCTGCTCCCCGCGGTGCCCGAAGCTGCCTACAACGCGCACGGACTTAATACGCCGCGCGGCCTTACGCTCGAAGTAGGTGAACTCCTTCAAGGATAGGAGCAGCGCCCAGAAAGAGGTACGACATGACGCAAGGCACAGCAGCAGACTTCGCCCGCCGACACGTGGAGGAAATCATCAACAGCCGCCGCCTGGATCTAGTAGACGAGCTCTACGCCCCAGACGCTGTATACAACGACCCCGTTGCCCCAGGTGGCACGGCCCGGGGCCGCCATGAGATCAAGGCCTTCTTCTCGGCGATTTTCCAAGCGATGCCTGATGTCCGCTTCACCATCGAGGACAACTTCGGCACCGCTGACCGCGGCTTGTGCCGTGGCACCATCAGTGCAACCCTCCGCGGCGACTTCGGCCCCCTCCCCGCCACGGGAAAGTCCGCCACCTCTCCCATTGCCGAAATCTTTCGGATCGCGGACGGGCAGATCGTCGAGGTCTGGGTCTACCCCGATACGCTGAGCATTATGCAGCAATTCGGGATTATCCCTACCTCTGGCGGCGCGTAGCGCCGATCGCGAAGCCCGGTTCAGTCCCCTCCTCTGCGTGGTCGAGGAAGCGGAGGCAGAGGTACGCGGCGTCGGCCAAATTTGCCCGAAACTGTCAGCGACACGGCCATATTTGATCTAACAGCGGGATCGGGCTGGCCGCAGCGCAGGAATTCGACAGAGAGGGCGCGCGCGTCGCCATCTGCGGCCTGAATGAGAGGATGCTGCAGGCGACGAAGGAGACACTTGGAATCGGAAGTCTCGCCGTTCGCGCGGACGTCAGCATCCATCCTTGGATAAGGATTCGCCGGATCCGCGTCCGGTACAGTCGGTCGGCAAGATTGTTGCAATTCCCGAGGTCCGCGCTCTGCATCACCGGTACGAACGGCGCGCTGCCTAACAGAAGTTCGACCACGGTTCGATCCGTGGCGTGCCGTCCAGGTTTATGAGCACAGGAACTGGATGCCCGCGGCATACCCGCCCTGGAGACTGGTCAGCCCTGAGGCTCGAAAACGAACTCAGATTCCAATTTGCGCTTCGCGGTTTCACCTTCGCGACAAGTGCTGCCGATGGGGTTGTCGGGATGGACAGTTCGCACCGCGCATTTGCTACGTCGACACGACGGGCACGCGCGTGCGCAAGCAAGTTGCGCTGAATACCAAAGACCCGATCCTCGCGCGTAAGAAGCGTGTGCGAGCGCCACGCGGAATGTGAGGTCGCCGATGAGTTGCCGCACGTGTGCGGTCAGCTCGATCAGTTGCCCAGCGGTCAGACCTGTTAATAGCCTCGGACCTCAACGGCTCCTCCATGTGATTTCCGACGTTTTCGCAGACATCGAGAATGGCGCAGGAAGAACCGTCTATTTTCCCACTTCGACACGCACTCGCAGGAGAATTGATGAGAAATTGTTGAGGTGCCGCCACCTCCCCAACAACCGTCAGGAAAGCGTTTCAAGCGACACGCGATCAGGGACTTAGGATAGGCCTCCTGTAACCACAACGGTCCTCCGGAGTCATGGCAATTGCCACGTCACGCGCAGGCCGGAACCTAACGGCGGTGGGCTCCGATGATGAAAGCAGCCAGGGTGGCCGGCACGTCCCCCAACCACGCGCCAACGGTGGCGAGTTCCGTTCTGCACCACGACATCGCCGGGAGACAGGGACACCTCGGCGCCATCGTCGAGCTCGAGTATCACGTTGCCGGAGAGAAGGACCCCGAAATCCGTCGAGTCGGTCGTGTGCATGCCGGGTTCGTCGCCCTCCTCGACGTGTATCCCGGGAGCGGCTTCTGGTGCAGCAACCGCTTCGAACCCCGGCGAGTACGACGCGATGACGAAGCGATGCCACCTACGGGTGGGAATAGAGCGGGCGCCGCCGGATTGTCCCCGGAGTTCGGGTAGGTTGCGGGTCATCGGCACTCCAGAGCTCGATCATCACCGCTGGAGCAGAGTCGCGGCGAGGACGGTGACCTTGCCGGCCCGCGAGACTGAGGACGGAGATCATTCGCTGCCCTAAAGGGAGATTGGCGGACTGACCAGTCCAACCGTGGCCGTCGGCGCTGACCGGCTCGCTTCAAGCGGCGCGTGAATACTCGTTGGTGAGGCCGTGGAGCCGCTGCCTGCACGCGATCGGGCCGGCATCCGGGATCAGTTGGGGCTCGGGCGGGCTGAGGCCCAGGGCGCGATGCGGCCGGGCCCGGTTGTAGTGGTCGAAGTACTCGCGCAGGACCTTGACGAGGTGGCGCTCGCCCAGGATGATCAGCCAATCCAGACACTCTCGCCGTCGGGAGCCAAGCACCCTCTCGCAGGCAGCGTTCGCGCGCGGGCCCGGAACGGGGTTCGGGCGATCCTGACGCCAGCCGCCAAGAAGACCGTCTCAAAGTCGGAGCTGTACTTCGAGTCGCGGTCGTGGATCAGGACTTTGATCGGGATCTTCAGCTCCTCCAGCTCCCACGCAACATTTTGCGCCTGGCTGTGCCACCCAGGCCGAGTTGGGATGTGCGGTGGCGTTGCAGAAGATGACACCGCGAGAGCTGATGTCCAAGAAGACGAGCACGTACAAGACACCCAAGCGGACGCTGTCGACGGTCAGGAAGTCGCCAGGCCAGAACCGCGCGGGCGTGAGCGCGGAGAAACTGCGACCAAATCGGGCCGGTGCGCCGTGGCGCCGGGCCCAGTCGATAACGGAAGGATCTTGCGGATCGTCGAGTTCGAGACCCTATAGCCGAGCTTGAGGAGTTCACCCTGAATCCTGCGCTCGCCCAATCGACATGCTGGTGCGACGTGCTTGAAGCCGGCTGCGTAAGGTGGTCAATGCTCCTCTCGAACTCGAAGGAGGAGTTTTGGAGCGGGAGACGGGGCTCCAGGCCCCAAGTGGCAAAACCAGGGTCGAGTTCACATAGGCTTACGACAGGCTCCTGACGTCCCACGTTTCGTCGGGGGGACGGGACACTATTTGAACTCCGCACTTTAGTTCGGTGGTGGGGTGCGCGAACTCCTAAAGGCCTTCCGGCGCAGCTCGTAGCCGCATCCCGGCGGTCGGGATCCTATGCGAGGTTGATTCTCGCCCGATCCCCAGGGAACGGCGCTTGTCCTGCTCCGCTATTCCTCTACCGCCGTCAACTGACGGTCGACCCGTCGAGCCGGCCCTGCCGATCGAAGGAGTCGCACCACCCCCCCCCCGGCGACGGCCATCTCCGTCCGCGCCGATGGCTCCCTGCGCAACGACGATCACCGCGCATTCCCTTGACGTGGCGTCCCGCATGACACTATAGTGCTAGCTACCTAGATAAGAGGAGGAAGGCTTTAGTGATCGAGTTCCACCTGAACGGACGGTCCGGCGTCGCGCCGTACCTGCAGCTGATCCACCAGGTGCGGCAGGCGCTGCGGCTGGGCCTGCTACGCGAGGGCGACCAGCTGCCGAAGGTCAAGGATGTGGCGGCGGGGCTGGCGATCAACCCGAACACGGTGCTGAAGGCCTACCGGGAGCTGGAGTACGAGGGCCTGGCAGCGGCCCGGCCGGGGATCGGGACATTCGTGACCGGGACGCTCGTCGGTGGGTCGCTGGCCGCGCACGGGCCGCTGCGCCGCGACCTGCAGCGGTGGCTGGCCAGGGCGCGCCGTGCGGGGCTGGACGACGAGTCCATCGAGGCCCTGTTCGTCAGCACCTTTCGGTCCGCCGCCGAGGAGGGCATAGCGTGACCGCAGTCATCGAGACCGAAGGGCTTGGCAAGCGGTACCGGCGGCTGTGGGCGCTGAGCGACTGCACGCTTTCCATCCCCGCCGCCCATGTCGTCGGCCTGGTTGGTCCGAACGGGGCGGGGAAGACGACCCTGCTCAATCTGGCCACCGGCATGCTGGCGCCGACCGCGGGCACGATCGAGGTGCTCGGCGGGCGGCCCGCTGCCGGCCCGGCGCAGCTGGCCAGGGTCGGGTACCTGGCCCAGCACGCGCCGGTCTACGCCGGGCTGTCGGTGGCCGACCACCTGAGGCTGGGCGCGCACCTCAACCCGGGCTGGGACGCTGAGCTGGCGCGCAGCCGAATCGAGCGACTCGACCTGAGCCTCGCGCAAAAGGCGGGGACGCTGTCCGGCGGGCAGTGCGCCCAGCTCGCGCTGACCCTTGCGGTCGCCAAGCGCCCCGAGGTGCTGATCCTGGATGAGCCGGTGGCCAGCCTGGACCCCCTGGCGCGGCGAGAGTTCCTGCAGGACCTGATGGAGGCTGTCGCCGAGCACGGGCTCAGCGTCGTGCTGTCCTCCCACCTGATCAGCGACCTGGAACGGGTCTGCGACTACCTGATCCTGCTGGTGGCCTCGCGGGTGCTGGTCACCGGGCCGGTCGAGGAACTGCTGGCCACCCACCACCTGCTGTCCGGCCGGCGCCGCGACCCGGGTACGCTGCCGGCCGGCCAGCAGGTCATCTCCGCTAGCCACACCGACCGGCAGACCACGCTGCTGGTGCGCACCAGCGATGAGGTCCTCGACCCGGCCTGGACGGCCGCCGAGGTCGGCCTGGAAGACCTGGTGCTGGCCTACATGAACCAGGCGGCTGGACGCGGCCGGCACAACCACCACCTGGAGGTGCAGAGTTGATCTGGCTGACCTGGCGTCAGTCCCGCCTGCAGGCCGCCAGCGCGGCCGTGGTCCTGGCCGGGTTCGCGGTCCTGCTGGCCGTCACCGGGCCGCACCTGGCCAGTCTGTATGACGGCAGCAGGCTCGGTAGCTGCGGGGGCAGCGTCAGCGACTGCGGCGCCCCTGCCGACGACTTCCTCCAGGGCCTGTACGGCAGCCTGGCGTACGCGAACTCGAGCATCACCGGCATCGGCACCTACTGGCTGCTGTACCTGCTCGGCATCGTGACCATCCTGGTCGCCCCCGCCGTCATCGGCATCTTCTGGGGCGCCCCGCTGATCGCCAGCGAGTTCGAGGCGGGGACGCACTACCTGGCCTGGAACCAGAGCATCACCCGCACCAGGTGGCTGGCGGTCAAGCTCACGCTCACCGGCCTGACCGCGATGGCAGTCGCGGAAGGGCTCAGCCTCATGGAAGCCTGGTGGGACACACCCATCAGCCGGGCCGTCGGTCTCGGCGGCTGCTGCTCACCGATCGCCATGAACCAGTTCAGCCCGCTGGTCTTCGCCACCAACGGCATCACCCCGCTCGGCTACGCGGCCTTCTTCTTCGCACTCGGCGTCACCGCCGGTATGCTCGTCCGGCGCGCCGTCCCGGCCATGGCGCTCACCCTGGCTGTCTTCGCCGTCCTCCAGGTCGCCATGCCGCTGTGGGTCCGCCCGAACCTGTTCCCGCCCGAGCACACGATCACGACGCTCAGCTCTTTCGCCGCTGTTGATGTCCCGATTGATAGGGCCGCCTTCACGGTCATCGTTGTCGACGGCTGGGACACCCAGCCCGAAGCCTGGGTCCTCTCCGGCGGAGCCGTCAACGCGGCCGGCCAGCCGGTCAGCGCTGTCCCGGCGGCCTGCGTGCAGGCCATGCAGAGCGGGAAGGCCAGCCATCCCGCCCTGCTGGACTGCCTGGACAGCCACGGCATACGGGTAGCCGTCACCTACCAGCCCGCCAGCCGCTACTGGGCCTTCCAGTGGACCGAGACCGCGACCTACGTCGCTCTCGCCCTGGCCCTGGCCGGGTACTGCTTCTGGAGGATCCGCCGCCGCCTCTCCTGAACAGTCGCGCAACGATGACTCGCCCATTACCTGGGCCGAGAGGCGCGCTAAGGAGTCAGGCTCGGGAGAAGCCAGGCCAGACGGGATGCCCAGAGTAAGCTGGCCCGATGCGGCGACTGTGGGTCCGGTACGAGTTGCCCGTGATGCTGGCCCACGCTACAGCCAGCACTCGTGGCGCCAGATCGTTCGCCAGCACGCCGATCAGGTGCTGACGGTCGACTTCTTCAGTGTGGTGACCCTCTGGCTCCAGCGCCTCCAGGTCCTTTTCGTGATGGAGGCTCAGGGGCGGCGGCGTCCACCCGCTGGCCGCACCGCCTCGCCTACCTCGGCGTCCTGGAGTTGCCAGGTCAGCTGGCGTGCCTACTGGACGACCCAGGCGCTAAGATCCAGAGTCCCGATCACGGAGCCCGCCGTGACTGCGTGAGGTTATCCGCCCGCCCCACCGGACGCCCGTCGCGAACGCACACGCCCCGAGGGTGGTCGGAATGCCCAGGTGCGAGGGCCTCGACCATCTGTCCATCTCCGGCGCCGGCATTTGTAGTACGTCTGCACGAGTTCGTCCAGAACCTGAGTAATTGTGGTCGGGGAAGCCGATACGGTTGCCGCGGGGGTCGTAGTTGTCGTCCTTGACCTCGGTGGTGATGCCACCGCTGGAGAGCTGCTCTTCTGAGAGCTGACCGCTCATCCCGACGTAGAAGGATTGGGTTGTGCGCGCCGGGGATTGGCAATGGATCTCGAGCGCGTGGTCGCCGGAGTGACCGCATACAACTGGAGGCAAGATGGATAGTAGCTGGCTGACGTTCGACTGCTTCGGGACGCTGGTCGACTGGCGGCACGGCATCGCCACGACTGCCGAGCTCTTGTTCCCCAGCCGGGGCGGGCAGGTGCTGGAGGCGTACCAGCGTGCCGAGCCGGCTGTGCAGGGCGAGGGGTCCTTCCGACGCTACCGCACGGTGCTGACCGAGACCCTGCGGCGCGCCGCAGGGGAGCTGGGCCTGCCGCTCCGCGAGGACGACGCGGACGCCCTGGCGACGTCCATCCCCTACTGGCCCGTCTTCCCGGACGTCGAGCGGTCGCTCGGCCGGCTCCGGAGTGACGGCTGGCGGCTGGCACTGCTCACGAACTGCGACCGCGACCTCATCGCCCTCACGCAGCGGCGCCTGCCCGTGCCGTTCGACGCCGTGGTGACGGCGGAAGACGTCCGCGCATACAAGCCTGCGCCCGCCCACTTCCGCCGCTTCGAGGCGTCGATCGCGCCGGACCGGGCCCGGTGGATCCATGTTGCCCAGAGCTACTTTCACGACATCGGGCCCGCCAGCGAGCTGGGGATTCGCAGGATCTGGGTCAACAGGCAGGCGGAACGCAAGGACCCGTCGCTCGCCAACGCCACCCTGGCGGACCTGTCCGAGCTCCCGGAGGCCGTCGCCTCGGTCCAGGGCGGCTGAAGGCGTCCATGACGAAGGCCACATAGCCTCCATCGAACCCAGGGCACTCCAGCCCACGGTTTACGCGCTGGGATTCGGATGCGGACTGCAAGTCGCGAGGGATCGGGAGGCCGAATTCAACTCCGCACCCACGTCGTCCGAGGAACTGATCAAGCGCCTGCGCGACCTCTTCGCTGAGCTGGAGAGAGCGTTGGCGGCCCTCAAAAAACCACTGTGCTCAACGAGCGCATCATCCCGCCCGTCGATCTCTGGGGCAGCGGTCCTCGGAGGAAGACATCCCGACGTGAGGCGCTGGCGGAGAGCATCCGGCACGCCGCTCTGCACCTGGGCGAGCTACGTCTGACCCAGATCCTGTCATTCAGGGTGAAGCTGCTCCGCCCTGAAGCAGCGAGGTCAGCGCACGCAGCGAGGCTGAGAAGGCATGGTCGGGCGGTCTTCCATAACTCACGAGGAGCGCCTGCGGCCCCGCATACACGCCATGCCGATACGGTTCCAGACCGTGAAGGCCGATCGAGCATCGCTCCGCGCGGGAGAGCAGCTCGCCTTCGAGCAGGTGGTCCGGCAGCTCGAGCACAGCATGAAGACCGGCCTCAATGCCGCGGATGCGCAGATCCGGCGCTGCTCGCCATACAGCCGACACCAGCATGTC